>ENA-OQJH01000924-OQJH01000924.1-human-gut-metagenome-genome-assembly--contig:-NODE-924-length-14017-cov-3.738157_pt1 | contig 14017 bp, 18 predicted proteins | sample MGYA00242597_ERZ504763 | MGnify/ENA primary metagenome ERZ504763 (study PRJEB26092, sample SAMD00036359) | human gut metagenome | host: Homo sapiens | study: EMG produced TPA metagenomics assembly of... | reverse complement strand
GAAACAGGGGTTCGATTCCCCTACGAGCTATTCTGTTTTATAACAGAGATAAATCAAATATTTGTGGCCCGTTGGTCAAGCGGTTAAGACGCCGCCCTCTCACGGCGGAAACAGGGGTTCGATTCCCCTACGAGCTACTCACTGTTATTTCGAAAGAGATAAACAGCCCAACCCGGAAGTTGTCAGTATGCCAGATGGTATATTGGCAATTTTTTATGTTGTATGATTTTATTGTTTGTCAGAAAAAAATGTAAAAGGCTTGCATTTTAAAGAGGAAAGTGTTACATTAATAAATGATAACACGATGACTTGATTGAGAGAGGACGAAAGCCCTCTCTCAATTCACGTTTAGGAGCCATGTATTTCTGCAACAGAAATGCATGCAGAAGGAAAACTGAATATGGAAGAAAGAAGGTGTACACATGTCAAAACGTGAAACATACGAAACGCGCACCGAAGAACTGATTACTCCGATTTTAGACCGCATGAATTTTGAGCTGGTCGATGTGGAGTATGTAAAGGAAGGCGGTACCTGGTACTTAAGAGCCTATATCGACAAGGAAGGCGGCATTACCGTAAACGACTGTGAGGCAGTGGCGCGGGAGATGAACGAGATTTTAGACAGAGAAGATTTCGTTGAGGACTCCTATGTTTTTGAGGTCAGCTCTCCGGGACTTGGCAGACCGCTGAAAAAAGAAAAAGATTATATCCGCAGCATGGGAAGAGAAGTAGAGATACGAACATACCGTGCAATCAACCGTGAAAAGGAATTTTATGGTATTTTGTCTGCATATGATGAAAATACCGTGACGATAAAAACAGAGGACGGAACGGAAATGACGTTTGAAAAGAGCGATATCGCACTGATCCGTCTGGCATTTGACTTTTAAAGATGAACTAAAGGAGGAAAATCCTGCCAGTGTGCTGGGCATTGCTCCCTGCAAGGGCACATGCTATGCAAAAACAGCATAGCAGGCATTTGCTCCGCAAAACAAGGAGGATTTAATAATGAGTAATAATGAGTTGTTAGAAGCGTTAAATATATTAGAACAGGAGAAAAACATCAGCAAGGATACACTGCTTGAGGCGATTGAAAATTCTCTTGTAACAGCGTGCAAGAACCATTTTGGTTCATCCGATAACGTAAAAGTATCGATCGATCCGGAAACCTGTGAGTTTCATGTATTTCAGGAAAAGACAGTTGTTGAAACGGTAGAAGATCCGGTAGAGCAGATCAGTCTGGTCAATGCAAAGATGATCAATTCCAAATATGAGATCGGAGACGTTGTCAACATCGAGGTACAGTCTAAGGAATTCGGACGTATCGCAACACAGAATGCAAAGAACGTGATCTTACAGAAAATCCGTGAAGAAGAGCGTAAAGTTTTATACGATCAGTATTACAGCATGGAAAAAGATGTTGTGACCGGCGTGGTACAGCGTTATGTGGGAAGAAATGTCAGCATTAACTTAGGAAGGGTCGATGCGATCTTAACAGAGAATGAACAGGTAAAAGGCGAAGTGTTCCAGCCGACAGAGCGTATCAAGGTATATATCTTAGAGGTTAAGGCTACTTCTAAAGGACCGAAAGTGTTAGTTTCCAGAACACATCCGGAACTTGTAAAACGCCTGTTTGAGTCTGAGGTGGCTGAGGTCCGCGAGGGCATCGTAGAGATCAAGGCGATCGCGCGTGAAGCAGGAAGCAGAACAAAGATCGCAGTATGGTCAAACGATCCGGATGTCGATCCGGTTGGTGCATGTGTTGGTATGAATGGTGCCAGAGTCAATGCAATCGTTGGTGAACTGCGTGGTGAGAAGATTGATATCATCACCTGGAATGAGAATCCGGCAATGATGATCGAAAATGCATTAAGTCCGGCAAAAGTTATTTCTGTTATCGCGGATGCAGAAGAAAAATCTGCAAAAGTGGTTGTTCCGGATTATCAGCTTTCCCTTGCAATCGGAAAAGAGGGACAGAATGCAAGACTTGCAGCACGTCTGACAGGATTCAAGATCGATATCAAGAGCGAGACACAGGCGAGAGAGTCCGGCGATTTCTTAGATTACGAGAATGATTACGAGGAAGATGAGTATTACGATGAGGACGGCGGGTCCTATGAGGAGTACGAGGACGGCAGTGCACCGGCAGAGGAAAGCTATGAGACTGACGGAGCAGAAGAAAACAATGCCGAAGCTGATGGTGAGGACAGAGAATAAGAGGTATTAAGAAGAATGTCAAATAAAAAGATTCCGATGAGGCAGTGTGTCGGCTGTCATGAGATGAAAGCCAAAAGAGATATGATCCGTGTGATCAAAACAGCGCCGACGGAAGAAGGGGAAACGGAGATCATTTTAGATGCAACCGGAAGAAAGAACGGAAGAGGTGCTTATATCTGCCCAAACCGTGAATGTCTTGCAATGGCGATAAAAATAAAGGGTTAGAACGATCATTTAAAATGCCGATCCCGAAAGATGTATATGAAACGCTGACAAAGGAGATGGAACAGCTTGAAACCAGATAGAGTGTTATCTATGCTAGGAATTGCCGCAAAAGCCGGCAGTGTGGCGAGTGGAGAATTTTCTACGGAAAAGGCGGTAAAAGAGGGCAGGGCATATCTTGTCATCGTTGCACAGGATGCATCAGACAATACGAAGAAAATGTTTCGAAATATGACAGATTTTTATCAGGTGCCAATGTATGAATATTCGGACAAAGAAATGCTCGGGCATTTCATCGGAAAAGAATTTCGTGCATCGCTTGCAGTCACAAACGAGGGACTGTCGCACTCGATCGAAGAGAGACTGAAACAGCAATCACAACTGAATAATGGGAGGAATTAAGATAAATGGCAAAAATGAGAGTATATGACCTTGCAAAAGAATTAGGAATAGAGAGTAAACAGATTATAGAAACATTAAATACGACGGAATATGCAGTGAAAGCAGCTTCCAGCAATATCGATGATCCGGCACAGGATATCGTGAGAAAGAAATTTGGAAAGTCTGCAGCAGCGGAGAATACTGCAAAGGCACAGAAATAAAGAAAATGTGTCAGAGAGCAAACCTGCAGAGAACAAGACAGCAGCACCGGAAAATAAACCTGCACAGAAGCCACAGGCAAACGAGCAGAATAAACCGGCTGAGGGTGCAAAAACTGAGAACGCAGAGCAGCGCCCGAAGAAAAAATCAAGCATTACTGCTGTGTTCAATGCACAGTACAGCAAACAGGGCGGCGGCCGCGGCGGCAATAACAACAGACGTTCTGGAAATGGTGACAGACGCCAGGGGAATGGCGACCGCCGTCCACAGGGACAGAATCCAAACCGCGGCAATGCGCAGGCAAGACCGACATCCGGTTATGATGTAAGAAAAGCATTTGAACGCGCAATTAACCCGGAGGCAGCAAAAGCAGCGGAAGAGGCAGAGCATCTTGCAGCGGCAAAAGCAGCAGAGCTGAAGGCACAGAGAGAGGCAAAACCGGCAGCGGAAGAGCCGAAGAAAACGGTTGAAAAAGTACAGGTACAGACTCCAAGAGAAAATGTCTATGCACAGAATCCGGAGTACCGTCCGCAGAATAATGACCGCCGTCAGGGGAATAATAATGACAGACGCGACCGTAACAATAATGGTCAGCGCCGTCCGCAGGGAGATGGAAGAAACCAGAGAAACAATGGTGACAGACCACAGCGCCCGTACGGTGACAGAAACGGAAGAAACGATGGACAGCGTCCATACCAGAACAATGGCAGACCGGGACAGGGTCAGGGCGACAGAAATAACAACAGAAACAATGGCTTCCGTGGTGGAAATAATGGTGGCGGCAGACTTGACCGTGAGATCGACCGCTTCAATAAAGAGGCAGCTGCAGCAGCACCGGAGGAGTTAAGAGGAAAAGAATCCAGAGAGCGCGATAAGGACAGAAACAAAAACGCAAGACAGCGCAACGATTACGATGCACTTGGCGGAAAGAAACAGGAGCGCTTTATCAATCTTGAGAAGAACGGTGGCAAGAAGAAACCTCAGCAGCAGCCAAAACAGCAGCCGGAAGAGGATGTGATCCGCACACTGGTATTACCGGAGAAACTTACGATCAGAGAGTTAGCTGACAAGATGAAAGTACAGCCATCCGTTATCGTAAAAAAACTGTTCTTAAAAGGAACGATGGTTACGGTAAACCAGGAAGTAGATTACGAGCAGGCAGAAGAAATCGCATTAGAGTTTAACTGCATCTGTGAGCCGGAAGAAAAAGTCGATGTGATCGCCGAACTCTTAAAAGAGGAAGAAGATCCGGAAGATACTTTAGTAGCACGTCCACCGGTTGTCTGTGTTATGGGCCACGTTGACCATGGTAAAACATCCTTGCTGGATGCAATCCGTTCTACCCGTGTGACAGACAGAGAGGCAGGCGGTATTACACAGCACATCGGTGCATCCGTGGTATCCATCAATGGTCAGAATATCACATTCTTAGATACACCGGGACATGAGGCATTTACTGCAATGCGTATGCGTGGTGCAAATTCCACCGATATTGCGATCTTAGTCGTTGCAGCAGACGATGGTGTAATGCCACAGACCGTAGAGGCAATCAACCATGCAAAAGCAGCAGGTGTTGAGATCATCGTTGCGATCAACAAGATCGATAAGCCGAGTGCAAATATCGAGCGTGTAAAACAGGAGTTATCCGAGTATGAACTTATCCCGGAAGACTGGGGTGGAAGCACGATCTTCTGTCCGGTATCCGCACATACAAAAGAGGGTATCGACAACCTGCTTGAGATGATCCTTTTAACAGCAGAAGTACTTGAGTTAAAAGCAAATCCGAAACGTAATGCAAGAGGTCTTGTCATTGAGGCACAGCTTGATAAGGGCCGCGGTGCCGTTGCCACTGTTTTGGTACAGAAAGGTACTTTAAAAGTTGGCCAGCCGGTAGCATGCGGAAGCTGCTATGGTAAAGTCCGTGCAATGATCGATGATCAGGGAAGACGTGTCAAAGAAGCTGGTCCTTCCATGCCGGTAGAGATCTTAGGTTTATCCTCTGTACCGGAAGCGGGCGAGACATTCGTTGCCATGGATACAGAAAAAGAGGCGAGAGCATTTGCTGAGACCTATATTTCCGAGGGCAAGAACCGTCTGATCGAAGATACAAAAGCGAAGATGTCCTTAGACGATCTGTTTTCACAGATCCAGTCCGGAAATGTCAAAGAACTCGATATCATCGTAAAAGCCGATGTACAGGGTTCCGTGGAGGCAGTAAAACAGAGTCTTGTAAAACTGTCGAACGAAGAAGTTGTTGTAAAAGTCATCCATGGTGGTGTTGGTGCGATCAACGAGTCTGATGTCAGCCTTGCATCTGCATCAAATGCGATCATCATGGATTAACTGTCCGTCGGATCCGACTGCAAAACTTACTGCTGATAAAGAAAACGTAGATATCCGTCTCTACAAAGTCATCTACAATGCAATTGAGGATGTAGAGGCAGCCATGAAGGGAATGTTAGACCCGGTATACGAAGAGAAGTATTAGGCCATGCAGAGATCCGTCAGATCTTCAAGGTTCCGGCGTCGGCAATATCGCAGGTTCTTATGTGCTTGACGGTATGTTCCAGAGAGGATGTAAGTTCGTATTTCCCGCGAGGGCGAACAGATCTTTGAGGGTGATTTAGCTTCCTTAAAGAGATTTAAAGATGATGTCAAAGAAGTAAAAGCAGGATTTGAGTGCGGTCTTGTATTTGAAGGTTTCGGTGATTTCCAGGAATTAGATATCGTAGAAGCGTATACAATGGTTGAGGTACCGCGCTAAGAGGTTATAAAATGAGAAAAAACAGTATTAAAAATACCAGGATCAATGGAGAGGTGCAGCGCGAACTTTCCAATATCATCCGCGGGGAGATCAAAGACCCGCGGATCAACCCGCTGACAAGCGTTGTGGCAGTGGAGGTTGCACCGGATTTAAAAACATGTAAAGCATATATCAGTGTTTTAGGAGATGAAGAATCCCAGGCAAAAACACTTGCAGGGTTAAAGAGCGCGGAGGGATTTATCCGCAGCAAACTTGCGAAAACAGTAAATCTGCGCAATACACCGGAGATCCGTTTCGTGTTAGACCAGTCGATTGAATATGGTGTAAAGATGTCTAAAATGATCGACGAGGTCACAAAAGATATCAAAAGCGAAGATGACGCAGAGGAATAAGACAAACGAAAAGCGTATATTTTGGGATGGAGGAGAACATGAAAAGTCTCGATGAACTTTTCGCGGGAGTAAAAACAGCTGCCATTGCAGGTCATATCAGACCGGATGGGGACTGCGTAGCTCCTGCCTTGCAACCTATAACTATATTACGACATATTACCCGCAGATCGAAGTCAGCCTGTATCTGCAGCCGATACCCAATATTTTCAAATTTATGAAAAATGCGGATAAGATCATAAGCGACTGCACTGCAGATAAAGAGTTTGATCTGTTTATCGCACAGGACTGCGGGGATCTGGGCAGACTTGGAGACGCGGCAAAATATTTTGAGCATGCAAAAAAACAGCGTGTATCGATCATCATATCAGTAACCAGAGTTTTGCGGATGAAAACTATATTTTCCCGCAGGCGAGTTCTGCGTCGGAACTGGTATTTGAACTGATCCCGAGAGAACGTCTGACCAAAGAGATCGCAGAATGCATTTATACCGGAATCATCCATGATACCGGTGTGTTCCAGTATTCCTGCACATCGGAAAAAACGATGGAGGCAGCAGGTGTTCTGATGGGAATGGGCATTGATTTCCCGAAGATCGTGGATCAGACGTTTTTTACAAAAACCTATGAGCAGAACCGTATCATGGGACTTGCGCTGGTAAAAAGTAAGCTGCATCTGGATGGAAAATGCATCTCGAGTATCATAACTGCAGAGGAAATGAGAGAATACAATGTTCTTCCGAAACATTTAGACGGGATCGTCAGCCAGCTTCGCGTGACAAAGGACGTGGAAGCAGCAGTCTTTTTATACCAGACAGATGAAGAAAATTATAAAGTCAGCACCCGTTCTGCAAGTTATGTGGATGTTGCAAAGATCGCAGCAAAATATGGCGGTGGCGGACATGTCAGGGCAGCAGTTTTTTCCGTGGCGGGAGATCCGGAAAAACGGCTGAATGAAATTATTGAAGATATCAGAGAACAGATCACAGATTAACGATACAGGCAGCCTGAAATTTTCAGATTGCAGAAAATGACGGCTGTACATGAGACGGGAAAATTTATGATTAACGGAATTATCAATGTATACAAAGAAAAAGGATATACATCCTTTGATGTGGTCGCAAAACTAAGAGGTATTTTAAAAACAAAGAAAATCGGACACACAGGGACACTCGATCCGGATGCGGAGGGAGTGCTTCCTGTGTGTCTTGGTAAAGCGACAAAAGTCTGCGACCTTTTGACGGACAAAAACAAAGAATACGTTGCGGTGATGCTGCTTGGAAAGGTGACAGACACGCAGGATACCACGGGAACTGTTTTAGAGGAACATCCGGTAGAAGTAACGGAAGAGCAGGTAAAAGAGGCAGTCCTTTCTTTTACAGGGGAATACATGCAGGTTCCGCCGATGTATTCTGCATTAAAAGTGAACGGAAAGAAACTGTGCGATCTCGCAAGGGCCGGTGTGACGGTGGAACGTCAGGCAAGACCGGTTCAGATCTATTCCATTGAGATTATTAAAATGGAACTGCCCCGGGTCTGTATGCGTGTGCGCTGCTCAAAGGGAACTTATATCCGTACATTATGTCAGGACATCGGTGAGAAACTTTCCTGTGGAGCATGTATGGAATCCTTGCTGCGCACAAAGGTATCTGAATTTTGTGTACAGGATGCGCTTCGCCTCTCCGAGATCGAAGAACGTGTACAAAAAGCGGCAGGACAGACACCGTCAGAACAGTGGAACGCAGAGATGTTTGATTTTATTTATGCGGTTGATTCCGTATTTTTACAGTATAAAAAAGCGGTGATCTGCAAAGAATGGAACAAACTGTTATATAATGGAAACCGGATGAAAAAAGACATGTTTGTTTCTTATCAGAAAGACTGGGAACAGCAGAAGGTTCGTATTTATGATGAAGAAGGGCGTTTTATCGGGATATATGAGTACTCCGAGATACACGGGGATTATAAACCGGTAAAATTGTTTATGGAAGCATGAAATATCTGAAAAACACAACCGAATTTTATATTGAAGAGTCAACCGTACTTTCACTTGGAAAATTTGACGGGATACACAGAGGCCATGAACTCCTGATGGAACATCTGCATCCAAAAAGGAAGCGGGACTTGCAGCGGTCATATTCACATTTAATATTCCACCACGGAAAAGTGTGGAACAGGTTGAGGCGAAAGTTTTAACAACCAATGAAGAAAAAATGCATATCTTTGAGCAGATTGGGATCGACTATCTGGTCGAGTGTCCGTTTACAAAAGAGATCATGTGCATGGAACCGGAAGATTTCATTGCCAAGATCGTGCATCAGCTTCATGTAAAGTGTTTTGTGGTTGGTTCTGATTTTCACTTTGGGCACAATCGCAGGGGCGATTATCACATGTTGAAAGATTTATCGGACAAGTATGGCTATGAAGTGCTTGTGATCGATAAAATGCAGGAAGATAAGAGAGATATCAGCAGCACATTTGTCCGGGAAGAGATTGCAAAGGGCAATATTGAGAAGGCAAATCATCTGTTAGGGTATCACTATTTTGTGACAGGGGAGATCCTTCACGGAAGACATTTAGGCAGCACGAAACTTGGAATCCCGACGATCAACCAGATTCCGCCGGAGGAAAAACTGCTTCCGGAGAGTGGTGTCTATGTGACAGAAGTGCGGCTTGGCGACCGGAGCTGCCGTGGCGTTACAAACGTTGGGGTGAAACCGACGATTGAAGGAAAAAATCCGGTCGGTGTTGAGACACATCTTCTGGATTTTGCCGGGGATCTTTACGGCAAAGTAGTGACGGTCGAGTTCTTGACAAGAATCCGGGAGGAACGGAAATTTTCATCCATCGAGGCTTTAAAAGAGGAAATGCAGAATAATATTGCATATGCGAGGGCATGGTTCGAGAAAAATGAATCCTAAATATTACGGAAATGTTACATAAATATGTTGACATTGTAAAAAATGACTGCTATACTTGAGCGGTATTGATAAACGAAGTATTCAGGATTCTTTGGAAAGGTACGGATATGAAAGCAAAATGGGTTAAGGCAGCCGGACTTCTTGTAGCCGGTTCTCTTGTATTTTCAGCAGCTTATATTGATGGAAAGCCGGGTGTGAAAGACACACAGGAAGTAATGGCAGAGAGCACAGATTCCCAGATACATGAAGTGTCTGCGGGGGTGTCTTCCACATTGGCAGAACAGATGGAAAATTATACAAAACAGGGTACGGATCTTGCATCCGGTGTTACTGATGTGATGTCGGATTACCTTTCTGTTACCGCAGCAGATATGGTCAGTGTTTCAGAATCCGACCGTGATATGACTGCATCCGGTCAGGAAGATGAGACACAAACAGAGGAAGAAAAACAGGCACAGGCGCTTGCAGAGGCAGCCAGTGCATTTGGATACACAAATCTGGGAATCGCACAGGCAGATGGCAATATCAATGTCCGTGAAGTTCCGGGAACAGAGGCAGAGATTGTTGGAAAGCTGCCAAACAATGCAGGATGTGAGATTATCGGAACAGATGGTGACTGGACACAGATCGAGTCCGGAAAAGTAAAAGGATATGTAAAATCAGAATATCTTATGACCGGTGAAGCAGCGATCGCAAAGGCACAGGAAGTAAAGCAGACAGTTGCAACCGTAACGACGACCACGCTTTATGTTCGTGACGAGGCAAACACAGACAGCCATGTCATCACCATGATGCCGGAGGGTGAGGAACTTGAGGTTCTTGAAGTCCTTGACGGCTGGGTAAAGATCAATGTCGACAGTGATGAGGGATATGTCTCTTCAGACTATGTCAGCATTGCAACCGAACTTCCGAAGGCACAGACTATGACAGAAGTCCGTTATGGACAGGGTGTATCGGATGTCCGTGTATCCCTTGTTTCCTATGCAACACAGTTTGTCGGAAACCGTATGTATGGGGTGGAACCAGTCTGACAAGAGGGGCGGACTGTTCTGGATTTGTCATGAGCGTATTTGCCAACTATGGCATTTCACTTCCACATTCTTCAAGAGCACAGGCAAACTGCGGTACAAAGATTTCCGCATCGGATGCACAGCCGGGAGATCTTTTCTTCTACGGCAACGGAAGCAGTATCAATCATGTGGCTATTTATATTGGAGGCGGCCGTGTGGTACATGCAAGTTCACCGAAGTCCGGTATCAAGATCTCAGGAGCATACTATAGAACACCGGTCAAAGTAGTCCGTGTGATCAATAATTAAATTTAGGCATTTACAACAGAAACAACCCATGCTATAATAGTGGAGTATGAGTTTAGCCATATTCGGTAGATGGACACTCCGACCTTTTACTGAGTATCATATCCCGGCACAGCCGGAACGGGCGTTTAATAAGAAAAGGAGGATCATAACATGATCGCAAAGGAAAAGAAACAGGCAATTATCGCAGAGTATGGCAGAACACCGGGAGATACAGGTTCACCGGAAGTTCAGATCGCTATCTTAACAGCACGTATCGAGGAGTTAAATGCTCATCTTGCTGAGAACAAAAACGACTATCATTCAAGACGTGGTCTTTTAAAGATGGTTGGTCAGAGACGTGGTTTACTGGCATACTTAAAGAAAGTTGATATCGAAAGATATCGTTCCTTAATTGAGCGCTTAGGTCTTAGAAAATAAGATCTTCTCCATACAGAGCCGCTTCCGCATGGAGGCTGGCATGTATGGATACCGTATGAAATCTGTTTTCATACGGTTTTATCGAGTGGAGACTTACTCCACTCGATTTTCAGTTAAAATAAGAAAGAATCCTGTGAAAACAGGTTCTTTGCCAAAGGCAGAAGTATATTTCCGAGACCACTGAAAAATGTATGAGAGGTCGTGGATTTTCAGTAGTTTCGGTGCTTCTGTCTCCACAGAGAAAAGGAGAAAACGCATGTATAAAAGTTTTTCAATGGAACTTGCAGGCAGAACACTGACCGTAGATATCGGCAGAGTATGTGCCAGGCAAACGGAGCCGCATTATTAAAATACGGTGAGACAACAGTTTTATCTACTGCTACCGCATCGGACAAGCCGAGAGACGGAGTCGATTTCTTCCCGCTCAGCGTTGAGTACGAAGAGAAAATGTATGCAGTCGGAAAAATCCCTGGTGGATTTAACAAGAGAGAAGGTAAGGCATCCGAGAATGCAATCCTTACTTCCCGTGTTATCGACCGCCCGATGCGTCCGTTATTCCCGAAGGATTACCGTAACGACGTTACCATCAACAACATGGTTATGTCTGTTGACCCGGAGTGCCGTCCGGAAGTTGTTGCAATGATCGGTTCCGCACTTGCAGTTACCATTCTGATATCCCATTTGCAGGTCCTTGTGCCATGACACAGATGGGTATGGTAGATGGCGAGTTTATTATCAATCCTTCCCAGAAAGTATGGGATACCGGTGATTTACAGCTTACCGTTGCATCTACCGCTGAGAAAGTCATCATGATCGAAGCTGGTGCAAATGAGATTCCGGAAGAGAAGATGATCGAGGCAATCTATAAATGTCATGATGTGAACCAGACAATCATCGCTTTCATCAATCATATCGTAGAAGAGGTTGGTAAGCCAAAACATGAGTATACAAGCTGTGCAATCCCGGAAGAGATGTTTGCTGCAATCAAAGAGATCGTAACACCGGGGCAGATGGAAGAAGCTGTATTTACCGATGAGAAACAGAAACGTGAAGAGAACATCCGTGAGATCACAGATAAACTTGCTGAGGCATTCGCAGATAACGAAGAGTGGTTGGCAGTGCTTGGCGAGGCTGTTTACCAGTATCAGAAAAAGACTGTCCGCAAGATGATCTTAAAAGACCACAAACGTCCGGATGGCCGTGCAATCAACCAGATCCGTCCGCTTGCAGCTGAGGTTGACCTGATTCCTAGAGTGCATGGTTCTGCAATGTTTACCCGTGGACAGACACAGATCTGTGATGTTGTCACATTAGCTCCGCTTTCTGAGGTACAGAAGATCGACGGATTAGATGAGAACATCACAACAAAGAGATATATCCATCAGTACAACTTCCCTGCATATTCTGTAGGTGAGACAAAAGTTTCCCGTGGACCGGGACGCCGTGAGATCGGTCACGGTGCACTGGCTGAGAAAGCACTTATGGCAGTACTTCCTTCTGAGGAGGAGTTCCCATATGCGATCCGTGCCGTATCCGAGACATTTGAGTCAAATGGATCTACTTCCATGGCTTCCACCTGTGCATCCTGTATGTCTTTAATGGCAGCAGGTGTTCCGTTAAAAGCAATGGTTGCAGGTATTTCCTGTGGTCTTGTTACCGGTGACACAGATGATGATTACCTTGTTCTTACGGATATCCAGGGTCTTGAGGATTTCTTCGGAGATATGGACTTTAAGGTAACCGGTACACACAAAGGTATCACAGCAATCCAGATGGATATCAAGATCCATGGTCTTACAAGACCGATCGTTGAGGAAGCAATCGGACGTGCGAGAGAGGCAAGAATCTACATCATGGATGAGGTTATGTCAAAAGCAATCGAGGAGCCGAGAAAAGAAGTCAGCACATTCGCACCGAAGATCGTTCAGATCCAGATCAATCCGGACAAGATCGGTGATGTAGTCGGACAGAGAGGAAAGACGATCAACGAGATCATTGACCGCACAGGCGTTAAGATCGACATTACCGATGACGGTGCTGTATCTGTATGTGGCACAGACGCAGAGATGATGAACAAAGCAATCGAAATGATCAAGATTATCACCACTGACTTTGCAGAGGGACAGATCTTTACTGGTACTGTTGTAAGCATCAAAGAATTTGGCGCATTTGTTGAATTTGCTCCGGGTAAAGAGGGAATGGTTCATATTTCCAAGATTTCCAAAGAGCGTATCAATCGTGTGGAGGATGTCCTGACATTAGGAGATAAAGTAAAAGTTGTCTGCCTTGGAAAAGACAAGATGGGACGCATCAGCTTCTCTATGAAGGATGTTCCGGCAGAGGCATAAGAAAAAACAAATAGTTTAAAAATTATAAATAATCTATATACAAGATATATGGATTTGAAAAAAGAACTGTATGTTAATGATAGTTATTAACGTGCAGTTCTTTTTTGTAATACCTGACAATAGAATGGCCTCATCGGCATTACAATCCCATAATTCCGTCCACTGGCAGGGAAAAGGCAACACCATGGGCAGGAGAGTCCATTCCATGAGCAGAGCTGATCGCCTGCATGATCTCTGTTTTTTATCTTTTGGTACAACGATTGCGACGATTTCCTGTTCTTCCTGGATCGTGATGCCGAAGATGACAGCCGATTTTCCGGGACTGCAGCGCAGACCTTTTAAGATCGTGCCTCCGGTTGCACCGGCAGCGCGCGCGGTGTTCATGACAGCGTCACTGTATCCCTGATTGATTGTTACAAGTATCATAGCATGTGTAATTGGTTCACTCATCTTTTTCACTTCCTTTTCAACTTCTTCGCCGTCTGATTCTGCGGTGTGCTCGTTTAAAAGTTTATATAGAAATCCCTGCATACCGTTCATGGGAATGCTGACGGCAATACCGGTTCCTTTTTTATGAAGGCTCAATGCCTGATTCATTTCAGCGAGCAGATTTTTTTGCGTCCGTTTGGAATAAAACAGAGTGTGATACTTTTCTGGATACTTCCAAGACCGCATAATTCTAACCATTCTGAACTGGCTGTGCCGATCCCATGCATCTGATAGTAGACCGGTATATGGGAATCTGCTAAAAATTCGCATAATTGCTCTCTGATATGGGAGTCTGTGATAATTACAAGGCAGCGGTAAGCTTCTCGTTTTTTC
>ENA-OQJH01000923-OQJH01000923.1-human-gut-metagenome-genome-assembly--contig:-NODE-923-length-14028-cov-2.439753_pt1 | contig 14028 bp, 20 predicted proteins | sample MGYA00242597_ERZ504763 | MGnify/ENA primary metagenome ERZ504763 (study PRJEB26092, sample SAMD00036359) | human gut metagenome | host: Homo sapiens | study: EMG produced TPA metagenomics assembly of... | reverse complement strand
CTCCTGCTGCTATAGGTCCTTACAGTCAAGCTGTTGAAGTGAATGGTATGGTATTCCTGTCAGGTCAGATTCCCGTTGATCCTGCTACCGGTGAATTTGTTCCGGGAGGAGTGACTGAACAGACTACCCAGGTTTTGAGAATATCAAGAATGTATTGGCAGAAGCCGGTCTGACTACCGCTAATATCGTAAAAACAACCGTATTTTTGGCAGATATGTCTTTGTTTGCTGAAATGAACGCTGTTTATGCCAAGTATTTCGAAGGAGATTTCCCTGCCCGTTCTGCTGTAGCTGTTAAGGCTTTGCCGAAAGGAGCGCTTGTGGAGATAGAGAGCATCGCAGTGAGATAATGAGCTTTTCGTCACCGATTGCACGGATTGATGCAGATTGTTTCTATTGAAAAGCAATCGCTTGGTATGGAACCTGTGTCAATCAGTGTAGTCTGTAGTGAATGATGGTGGATGGGGAATCATAAAAACAACTGATTAACAGATAGCGTAGAAAAGTGGAATATGAAACAACTGGACAAGTGGCAATGGTCCACATTAATATTATCTGCTATACTGGTAATGGCATTTTCAGTCTTTATTTATCGGTATGAGCCTTTTAAATCCGGGTTCGAGATTACCGACCAGCTGGGTGGTAATATTTTTCCAGCAACCATTCTCTCTACCGCAACCACAGATGCCAATTTAATCGTACCTGCCGATTCCGATTATATCGGAAATCCTAAGTCGTGTATCGCCATCCGGCTGAAGAACAGTTATGCCAATAGCAAATTGCGTATAGAAGTGGCCGAGACTCCTTTTTCTCTCAGTCTGTATCTGAGTTTATTTTACCCAAGGCGGGGAAAGAATATCTGGTTTTCCCGGATATTATATGGAACTATCAGGCTTTGCGTGATAATAATCAGGCAGTGCCCGTTAGCATCTCCGTCAAGGCGGAATTGAATAAAAAAAGAACTTCCACAGCGTTTGAAAACCATCTCAATGCGCAGTATTAATGAGTGTCCTTTAGGATACGTGGACGATAAAATGAAGTTTCACGATACGGGAGAGTTTTTTGCGGCCTACGTCAACGAGGAGCATCCTCAGATTGACAAATTATTGCGTGAAGCCTTGGATACACGTATCGTCAATCGTTTTCTTGGGTATCAAGGTAATGCACACCAGTCGGAGAATGTGACAAACAGGTCTATGCATTGTGGAATGTGTTGCAAAAGCGGAACTTAAGTATAGCTCCACCACCAATACCAGTCTTTCGTCCAATGTGGTTTATACACAGCGCGTCCGTACCTTGGACGATGCGCTGGAATCCTCGCAGATAAACTGTGTGGATGGCAGCGTGTTGCTGGCTTCACTGATGAAAGCCATCAATATCAATCCTATTCTGGTGCGTATTCCGGGACATATGTTTGTGGGTTATTACACAGACAAATCACACAAGAATATGAATTTTCTGGAAACCACGATGATAGGGGATGTGAATCTGGATGATTTCTTTCCGGATGAGAAGCTGGATTCTACCATGGTGGGCAAATCCCAGAACCAGATGTCGAAACTGACCTACGAGAAATCAAAGGAATACGCTACGAGGAAATACCGGGAGAATGACTCCCTGATACATTCGGGTAAAGTGAATTATATGTTTCTGGAAATTGATAAAAAGACCCGTGCGCAGGTACAACCTATCGGTAAATAAATTTGTTGTATGGATATGGAACTTACTTATATATATCATAGCGGATTCGCCTTGTCAGGCGATGGCTTCACTGTAATCATGGATTATTACCGTGATTCGGAGGATGGACAGGCGCAGTCGGATTTGAACCGGCTGATGGATGGGACTTTCAGCAATCAAGAGGCCGGAATGCCGGAAGGAATCGTACACAGCGAATTATTGCGGAGACCCGGAAAACTGTATGTGCTGGCCAGTCATTTTCATCCGGATCATTTTAATAAAGAGGTATTGCAATGGCGTGAACAGCGGCCGGATATCATCTATATTTTCTCGAAAGACATTTTGCGTCATCGCAGGGCGCAGAAAGAAGATGCCGTCTGGCTGAAAAAAGGAGAGGAATATAAGGATGAAACATTGAGCGTGCGTGCTTTCGGTTCCACGGATGTGGGAGTATCGTTTTTGCTTCAGGCAGGTGGAAAAAAAGATTTTTCATGCCGGTGATTTGAATAACTGGCATTGGATGGATGAGAGTACCGAGGCGGAGTGGAAGGGGGCCGAGAAGAATTTCCTGCATGAGCTGGATGATCTTTACGCCTATACGCCCGAAGTGGATGTGGCCATGTTTCCCGTTGATCCCCGTTTGGGAAAAGAATACATGCGGGGTGCCGGACAGTTTGTAACAAAGATAAAAACTCATATCTTTGTACCCATGCATTTCACACCGGAGTATGCCAAGGCAAATGCTTTCTGCGACTTTGCCGAAGCGCATGGAGTGCGTTTTGTGTCATTGACGCATCGCGGACAAAAAATAGAGATTGAATAACAAAAGAATAACACAATATGAAAGTAAAAGGAAGATTTGATCATTTCAATATCAATGTAACTGATCTGGACAAGAGTATCAAGTTTTATGAAACAGCATTAGGTTTGCATGAGTCTCATCGTAAGGAAGCTTCGGACGGTTCTTTCGTGCTGGTGTATATGGCCGATGACCACAGCAATTTCTTGTTGGAACTGACTTGGTTGCGTGATCATACCCAGCCATACGAGTTGGGTGAGAACGAAAGCCATCTGTGTCTGCGTGTGGAAGGTGATTATGACGAAGTTCGTAAATTCCATAAGGAAATGGGATGTGTTTGCTTCGAGAACACCGCTATGGGCTTGTATTTCATCAATGATCCTGATGATTACTGGATTGAGATATTGCCGGTGAAGTAAAACAATCGTTTCCGTTAGTAATGAATTAAAAAGATAGAGACTATGAAATACATTTCTCCCGGTGGCTGGTTCTCATTGGAATACCCGATGGCTGGCACGAGTTTGAAGATACAGAAGAGAGTTTTTTATTCTATAACCCTGACCGGTGGACAGGTAATTTCCGCATATCGGCTTATAAGGATGAAGCAGCTGACTATGGTCCGCAGTGCATCGCATACGAATTGAAAGAAAATACCTCTTCCGCCCTGGTGAAAGTGGGCAAGTGGGATTGTGCTTACAGCGCGGAAACTTTTCAGGAAGAAGGCGCCTGGTACACCACTCATATCTGGATGACAGGAGAGGAGAATCTCTCTTTCGAATGTTCTTTTACCGTGTCCAAAGGAGGAGACAAGCATCCGGCAGAAGAAATCATCCGGTCTTACAGATCCGCAAAGAAGGTGTAAGTCACCCGCGTGAGATCATTCCGATCCGTGTTTTGGAAATCGGGGAGGTGAACACCGCCTTTGAGTGGGCTTCTACCGCGATTAAAAAGCAACTCACCAAGGATTTTACTGCGTCGGAGAGCGATATTGACAGTATACAGCAAGTAATGGACAGCGGACGTTTCCAGACCCAGCAGCGTATGGCGTGGGAGAATTTCGGTATTGCCTTCGGAGCCATTCTGGTGAATGAGATGGAAGGTATGGAATGGGTGACTGTCATTGAGGGACAGAAAGAATATCCCGCCTTGCAGTTTATGTGTTCGGATATGGTGCTGGACCCTGCCGCACTGGTGTGGGGAAAAGCTAAAAAGGGACTCCCCTGCGACTTGAAATCTGAATTCAGGAAAATTAAGCGAGAGGCGGAGGCAGTGTTGGATGATTTAAATAAATAGACAAATAATGACCCCATATATGCAAGTAGACGGGCTTACCAAATCATTCGGTGACTTGGTATTGTTCCGGAAGATTTCATTTGGAGTGGCCGAAGGACAACGCATCGGTCTGATAGCAAAGAACGGTACAGGCAAGACTACCTTACTTAATATAATAGCCGGTAAGGAGGGATATGATGAAGGAAGCATCGTCTTTCGTCGTGATCTGCGGGTGGGCTATTTGGAGCAAGACCCACATTATCCCGAAGACCTGACCGTGCTCGAAGCCTGTTTCTATCACGGAAACAGCACGGTGGAACTCATCAAAGAATATGAAAGCTGCATGGAAACCGAAGGCAATCCGGGACTGGAAGAGCTGTTGGCACGGATGGACACGAAAAGGCATGGGATTATGAACGGAAGGCGAAACAAATCCTTTCTCAATTAAAATCCGGGATTTCAGCCAGCAGATTAGACATCTTTCCGGAGGTCAGTTGAAACGGGTGGCTCTGGCGAATGTGCTGATAACTGAGCCCGATTTCCTGATTTTGGACGAGCCTACCAACCATCTTGATCTGGATATGACAGAGTGGCTGGAGGGGTATCTCGGCCGGGGAAACATCAGTCTGCTTATGGTGACGCACGACCGTTATTTCCTGGACCGCGTCTGCTCTGAAATTATCGAGATAGACAATCAGCAGGTCTATTCATATAAAGGGAACTACAGCTATTACTTGGAAAAGAGGCAGGAGCGTATCGAGGCGACCAATGCCGAAATAGCCCGTGCCAATAACCTGTACCGCACAGAGCTGGAGTGGATGCGCCGTATGCCTCAGGCACGCGGACATAAAGCGCGTTATCGGGAAGAAGCTTTCTACGAACTGGAGAAAGTGGCGAAGCAGCGTTTTAACGATGGTAATGTGAAGCTGGATATGAAAGCCTCTTACATCGGCTCCAAGATTTTTGAGGCAGATCATCTGTACAAGCGTTTCGGTGATTTGAAGATTCTGGAAGATTTCTCGTATATCTTTGCCCGTTATGAGAAGATGGGCATCGTGGGAAACAATGGTACGGGAAGTCCACATTCATTAAAATATTAATGGGCGAACAGAAGCCGGACAGTGGAACACTGGATATCGGTGAGACAGTCCGTTTCGGTTACTATTCTCAGGACGGCCTGAAGTTTGACGAGCAAATGAAGGTCATCGACGTGGTGCAGGATATTGCCGAAGTCATCGAATTGGGAAATGGCAAGAAACTGACCGCATCCCAGTTCCTGCAACATTTTCTGTTTACCCCCGAAACACAGCATAGCTATGTATATAAACTGAGTGGGGGAGAACGCCGCCGCCTGTACCTGTGTACGGTGCTGATGCGCAATCCCAACTTTCTGGTGCTGGATGAGCCTACCAACGATCTTGATATCATCACCCTTCAGGTTTTGGAAGAATATTTGCAGAACTTCAAGGGCTGTGTAATCGTAGTAAGCCACGACCGCTATTTCATGGACAAGGTGGTAGATCACTTGCTGGTATTCAAGGGACAGGGAGACATTCGTGATTTTCCGGGTAACTACTCCGATTATCGTGACTGGCGCGAGGCGAAAGAGCAGCGCGACAAAGAGGCGGAGAAGCCGAAGGAGGAAAAGACTGCCCGCGTGCGCTTGAATGACAAGCGGAAGATGTCTTTCAAGGAAAAGAAAGAGTTCGAAGCAGCTGGAACAAGAAATAGCCGGGCTGGAGCAGGAGAAGGCCGATATAGAAGCCGCCCCTTTGCAGCGGTACGCTGGGAGTGGAGGAACTGACGGAGAAATCCAAACGATTGCCGGAACTGAATGATTTGATTGATGAAAAGACCATGCGCTGGTTAGAACTGAGCGAGATAGAAGGATAGAATAACCGGAGGTGCAACAGTGTACCTGATGCCATATTGCTATATTCGTTTTGAATAACAAAACCATAATATAGAAAAGAATATGGCATCCATTAAATTGAAATTCCGCCCATCGAGCGTAAAAGGAAAAAAGGGCGTATTAAGTTATCAAATTATTCATTACAGACTGACACGGCTCATCAAGACTTCTTATCAGATCATGCCTTCCGAGTGGAACGACTCCACCGGCAGTCTGCTTATTTCAACACAGTCTGAATGTAAAGCGCGTCTTCTGCTGATACGTGACTTGACGAATTGGGAGATGACGCGGTTACAAGGTATTATCAATGATCTGGAGCGGACCGGTGTGGAATACACCATTGATGATATCGTGGCTTCTTTCCGGAAATCCCTTCTGTAGAGAGTGTGTTCAACTTCATGCAACGATGTATCAATAAACTGGAACGGCAGAAAAGGGACGGACGGCAGAAGGCTATACCTCGACAATGAACAGCTTTATCCAATTCAGAAAGAATGAGGATCTGAGTTTTGAAGCTTTTGACTCGGAACTGATGGAGATGTATGAAGCCTATCTGAAAGAGAAGGGCTTGGTAAAGAACAGTACTTCCTATTATATGAGAATCTGGCGGAGTGTGTATAACCTGGCTGTAGAGCAAGGCTATACCACCGACAAGAAACCTTTCAAACATGTCTATACCGGCATAGACAAGACCGTAAAACGGGCTGTTCCCTTTAAAATCATCAAAATGATAAAGGAGCTTGATTTATCCATCGAACCCCAACTGGAACAGGCAAGGGATATTTTTCTTTTCAGTTTCTATACCCGGGGTATGTCGTTTATTGATATGGCGCATTTGAAGAAAAGTAATCTCCAGAATGGAATTCTGACGTATAGCCGGAAAAAGACCGGGCAGCGGCTGACTATTCTGTGGGAGGAACTGATGCAGGAGATTGTGGATAAATACAAGGATGACAGTTCCGAGTACCTGCTGCCTATCTTGCGGTATTGTGATATAAATGACCGCAAGCAATATAAATTGAGGGCCAAGCAGATAGGACGGGGCTTGAATAAAATAGGCTTGCGGCTGGAATTAAAGCGCCGTTGACTTTCTATGTGGCGCGCCATAGCTGGGCCAGCATAGCGCAGGACAGGAAGGTGTCTACAGACATCATCCGCGAGGGGTTGGGGCACGATAATGAAAAGACCACTCATATTTATCTGGCATCCATCTCCACTTCACAGATAGATAGAGCCAATCAGATTATTTTAAGAGGGTTGTAGGGGAAGTATTCATTCAGGCTGTAGGATGACAGCCTGAATGTTCTATTGGCTTGGATAAAATCAGATCATTTTCGGAGAAATATTTCTAAAATCCTAACATAAGAGCTGGGGGAATATTCAATATTCGGCAAAGTAATCAAAATATGCCTTGTTGGTGATAGATACAAAATATTGAATGATTTTGTATGGGGAGATATAGAAATATGCAGAATGCTGATCTAAAGGATTGTGCCATTAGGAAATACTGTGTGACTTCGTGTGATATCTAATTTGGGATAATTTATTTTTATCATGAACAAGTGTGATAAATCTGAGAATCAGCTGTTTGATAGCATGATTCGTTTTATAAAAAATGGGGTTCTCTTAGTAAGAGATCCCCATCCCTCTTTAATTTGCTGATAATGTGAAACATACATATCGTAATTCATAACCTTTTACGAACAATTCTCATACATTTCTTGTTAAAAGCATTTTAAAACAAGAAAAAATTTCCATTTCTTGGGAATTATAGCTACTTTTGCAGCCAAATGGGGATCTCTTACTAAGAGAACCCCAAAAATGAAGCTTCAACAAGCCTTCATTTTAGAAGTACAAATGATAAATAATTTATGTTTTGATGCAAATCTGTCATGATGCGGATTTGGGTACTGAATACTCCTTTCCGCAGAATCAAAACATAACGGGTAAAGCGCCTAGGTTACTGCCATGCAGTTCAATCGCTTCCTGCCCAGACCAGGGGTCAGATCTGATAACCACGTCACAGACGGGGGAAGAAAAAGAATATCCTGACCACAAGTGGTATTATATGTTCTTGCGCAACAGAGAGCTGAAACGCTATATCGAAATCTTTACCGGCAGGAGGGCTGTGATGATTAATACCCGGTCTGGCATAAAGGAAGAAAGATATTTCTGCTTCAAAGTGTTTTCATATACCTCTGCTGACCATAAAAGACGTTTTTGAACGGTGTCCTTATAGCAAGGAAGAATATGCGGCCCGTCGGGAGTCCGCCTTTGCCGTAAAGGAGGCGTTCGCGACAGGCTCTGTACAGAAGTTGAACGCTTTGACGGATGAAAAGGAAATCACGGGTGATGGTTATCTGTTTGTATGTGCCCCGTTGGATGAATTGAATTTCATCCTTGCCCATCTGTTCCCCCGGCAGTATCTTGCAAAAGACCGCAATTCCTATAGCGTGGCTGTTATTCCCCATAGACAGATGGAAGAATTTATTTATCTGTATGAATCCATGCCTTATAACATTGAACTGATGGATAAGCCTCTTGAGGAGTATATTCAGAAAAAGCAGAAGATACGTATTACGGGTGGTGTTTTTCAAGGGAAGGAGGGGTGTATCATGCGTCTGCATCGGAATACAAAGCTGGTGTTTGCTTTTGGTAATATAACGGTGGCTATTAATTATCTTCAGGCTTTTCCGTTTGAGAAGATTGAATAGTGTCTATCGGTAGCCAAGCTTTCTTTCAAACAATTGGAATTAAAGAAATTAATTTGCTCCTTTGTGACCGGAGTTAAAAATAGAAACAGAAAATTATGACTTCTTTGCCACATGGAGGTATTGGACAGATGCCCTGCCAAACTTCAAGCAGGATATTCGATAAAGCGCTTGCCACGGCTGAGATAGCCCGTTACAATTCTGTGGAACAGCGTAGTTACGAAGAGAATCTGAAAGTGTACCGTGCTCTTATCAATGTGGTAAGAACCACTGAACGTAAAGGTCTGGCGAAAGACATGGCCGAAGGAAGGCCGGTGAGCGAAAGAACTCGTTATTCTTCGGAAGCGACAGGATCGTTTGCGTTTCGGCGGTATATCATACCATCATCTCAACATGCAAGATACAGAGTGTACCTGTGCTGGATTATTTCAAGAGATTTTTCAGCGAAATTGTTAAAGGACGTAGGGATTATGAACATTTGTTACCCTTGACAATCGGGCTGAACTAACAACAAAACTTAAAAATCAGTATCCTTTTTGATGTTATTTATTAGGAGACCGCCTCATGGTGGCTTTCCTTGGGGTACACGTCAAAATTGGATGCTAACTGCTGATAAAAGGATCATCATAAGGATATCTTGGATAGTGAGAGGAATAACGAGAAGTTCATCCACCTTTTATAATATAGGTACATACTGGGTGGCTTTTGAGAGATCAGCCTTTCGAGTGGATAATATTTTTCAGGGATGTGAGATCAGTCTGTTCATAGTTCCTGGTTATCCTGAATATGTCGTGATGGCTTCTGTCTACATGATGATGTTGATGATTATTTCCGGAACGTATTATTCATTACGACAAACCTGATTATAAGGTTCTGTCTATTTCTCCGATTGCTCTGAATGGGAACTATTACAGGTGGCATATTCAGGCGGTGAAGAAAGTGTTGTGAAGTAGTGGTTAGTATAGAAAGACTACATGGTTAATATAGGATTTAAATTTTACTTTTATTTTACAAAAGGTAATGAACGTAGCATTATCGTAAAGAAAAATATTGCTGCTTCATTGGTGTTGAAGTGTGTCAGCATTTTAGTTTCATTGCAGGTTGTTCCTTTGACTATTGATTATATTAATCCGACAAAATATGGAATCTGGCTGACTTTAAGTTCAATTATAGCTTGGTTGTCCTATTTTGATTTGGGATTCGCTCATGGTTTTCGTAATTATTTTGCTGAAGCGAAAGCGAAGGGGGATATCAAGCTGGCTAAAGAATATGTCAGTACCACTTATGCTGTACTGTTTCTGTTGTTTTCTGTTATTTTACTGATAACCTTGATTGTGAACAAATATCTGAACTGGAGTAGCGTCTTGAATATTGATGCGGTTTATAATGGGGAACTTCATATCGTATTTGGTTTGCTGGCCTGTTTTTTCTGCATCAATATTGTAGCCAGTGTTTTTACCACAATGCTGACTGCTGATCAGAAACCTGCTCTGGCTTCACTGATACAGACCGGAGGACAAGTCTTGGCCTTTGTTTGTATTTATATTCTGACGAAAAAGACAACAGGAAGCTTGAGTGCTTTGGCTCTGTCTTTTTCAGGAATTCCATGTTTGCTATTATTGGTGGTTTCTATCTTGATGTTTTATGGAAAGAGATATAAGGCTGTAGCACCGTCATTGCATTATATTCGTTTTTCATTGACTAAAAATATTTTGGGATTGGGAGGGCAGTTTTTTGTTATCCAAATAGCTTGCTTGCTTGTCTTTTCAACTTCTAATTTTCTTATAATCCGCTTTTGTTCTCCTCATGATGTGACACTTTATAATATTGTATTTAAATATTTTTCCGTACTCACTATGGGATTTACAATTTTTATTACCCCGTTTTGGTCGGCTGTGACAGAAGCTTATATCAGAAGGGATTTCTTATGGATAAGGAAAAGTATTAATTCTATGTTTAAATTTTGGCTGTTATGTGTAGCGGGAGCAGTGTTGATGTTGTTGTTATCAGATGATGTTTATTTATACTGGGTTAATATACAAGTGCCTTTTTCTTATTCTTTACTTCTATGCTGTTATGTGATCATTCCACTTGGAATAATTTGTTCGCTTATTTTTTAAATGGTATAGGAAAAATGAAAGTCCAGCTATGTACTTCCATTATAGCGGCTTGTGTATTTCTGACCGGTTCATTGTTGATGGGGCCGGTATGGGGGGTAAATGGAATTGCAGGGGCAATGTGTCTTTCGTTGTTAATTTCTTCAGTAGCCTTGCCTATTCAATATAAGTATATAATAAACGGAAAGAAATCAAATTTTTGGAATGCATAAATCAAATTGAAAATGAAAGATATTTTAATTTTGGGAGCCGGAGTCACCGGATTGTCTATGGGGCAGCTGTTGAACGGAAAATCTAATGTTACTATACTTGAAAAGGAGGGTCAAATTGGAGGAATTGCAAAAACAAGGCAGGTCAATGGAGTCACCTATCATACTGTAGGAGGACACTGTTTTAATTCCAAGTATGAGGATGTCATGTCGTTTGTATTTAATTTGCTACCTCAAAAAGAATGGCATAAAGTAAAACGTTTTCATCTATAAATTTGGGTGAATATGAAGTGGATTACCCAATAGAATATTCTGTACATCAGATTTATAAGCATGATCCGGATTTAGCATTTGCGATAACGAGGGATTTTCTTTCTTCTTACGATGATGGTTCTTATTCTAATTTGGAGGAATGGTTTCGTAAAAAATTTGGTGATAGATTATGTGAGTTATATTTTTTACCTTATAACACTAAAATCTGGGGTAGAAATCCCAACTTGATGAGTCATGAATGGGTCCAGGACAAGTTGCCTATTCCAGACAAAAAATCTTTTTTTTCATCATTAATGCAACCTTGTACGGATTCTATGCCTCATTCACAATTTTATTATCCTGGTTCAAATAACCAGATGTCTTTGATTGAGGCATTGGCAAATGGAATAAATATCATTTGCAATGAACCTGTATCCCGGATAGGAAAAAGAGGAGGACGATGGTTGGTGAATGGAAAGTACGAAGCTGATTTGATTATTAGTACATTACCTTTGAATTTGCTGCCTTCCTATATAGAAGGGACTCCTCAATATGTGTTGGAGAAAGCTAAATTATTGAAATATAATAAGGTGTCCAATATATTGTGGGAAAGTGCTCCTACTCATAAGACCTGGAGCTATCAACGCTTCCTGATTCTATTTTTCATCGTTATATTCATATTGGAAACTTTTTTAATCCGGTAAAGAACTATACAATAACGGAGTGTGTCGGTGAAAAAGTTATGATGAAATGGTGAAGTGTGGTAAACGGGATTCTTTTTTAATTCGTCCTTTGGATTATAATGTTTCAGATCATGCTTATGTGGTTTTTGATGAAAATTGTGATAAGGCGGTTGGCGCAATTCTTGATTATTTATATGGAGTTGACATAATTTCCATAGGCCGTTTTGGACAGTGGGAATATTTTAATATGGATGTATGCATGAAACAGAGTTTGGATACTTATATAAAGATTAAAGAAAGGTTATGATTGCATTTTTAATAAGCGAGTTGAATATTTGTGGTGGAACTCATAAGCAGTTCTTAAAATTATTGGAATATACGGAAAAAAGAGGTGAGGATTTTTATATTATAACACGTGAGGTTGATCTCAATAAAACATATCCAGAGTTTCAAAAGTATGCTAACCGTATCAGATTGTTTCCTTTTAAAAGAAAATCGAAGTCATATTTAAGGAAAATATGGACTTTGTATAAAGATATTGTAACTTTGAGGAAGTTATTGAAGCCTGCGGATTGTGTTAATATACACGATTATGGTTTTGAACTTCTTTTACCTGCATTTTATGGAAAGAAGTCTATTGGCAGATAAATGATTTACCATCATTTTTTAGAGTTGGAATAGCCAATTCTTCAAAGAGAACATTGAGGGATAATCTGTTAAAACACTACTTCCTATTGTTTAAAGGTCTTGTTACTGATTTTTCGGTAAATGTAACGAAGAATAAAGAGAGGATAAAACAAACGATAGGGAGGGATGCTCATGTATTTTATTGTGGAATTGAGCCGGTAGGAATTGAAAGGAATATACAATTGTCTTTGGATCGGTTCCATAAGAAAAGGATTCATTTGCTTTCTTCCGGTGTTTTTTTCCCTTACCGTAATTATGAGACCCAATTGCTTGTTGTTGAGAAGTTGCTTCAAAGAGGTGTTGATGTTCATTTGAATATAATAGGTTCCACTCAATTAAATAAAGCATATTCCGATAAAATCATGTCTTTGATTGACGGAAAACATTTGGGTCATTTTGTTACTGTTTGTGGTCAAGTGGATGGGAAGACATTCAAGAAATTGCATGAAGATTCGGATCTCTTTATCTTTATAAATGTGGATCAGAGTTGGGGGTTGGCTGTATTCGAGGCGATGAGCTGTGGACTTCCTGTCATTGTCAGCAAAAGTGTCGGGGCTACAGAAATATTGTCTAATAATGAAAATGCATTATTTGTAGATCCTATGAATGTGGATGAGATAATTGCAACTATAATTGGTCTGATGACTAACGAGGAACAATATCTTCAAATCGTTGATGTTTCCCGGAATTTTCATAATTGTTATACATGGGATAAGTCTTATTCTTCTCGTATGTTGAATCTAATGCTTGAAAATGGAACGGAATAATCCTTTGATATCAGTAGTTACAGTTTCTTATAATGCTGTTTCTGTTATTGAACAGACTATCTTTTCTGTTATTAATCAGACTTATCCCAATGTCGAGTATATCATTATTGATGGTGGAAGTACAGATGGAACTGTGGATATTATAAAAAAGTATGCGGATAAGATTACCTATTGGGTGAGTGAACCAGACAAGGGAATTTATGATGCAATGAATAAGGGAATAGAGTTGGCTACGGGTGAATGGATTAATTTTATGAATGCAGGAGATAGTTTTTATTCATTTTCCATATTAGAATTAATATTCGGGTCAAACGATTTTTTCTAATGATATAATATATGGAGATACACTATTTTTAGCTCCCAATCTTGAATATGTTAGAAAAACACTACCACTAGACACAATTTCTCGTTGTATGCCTTTTGGACATCAATCAACCTTTGTAAAGACGTTGCTTATGAAAGAGCAGAAATTCGATGTTTCTTTCATAAGTAGTGGAGATTATAATTTTTTCTATCAAATGTATTATGCGAATAAATCTTTCTGCCATATTAAACAAATAATTGCCCGATATGATAATACTAAAGGAATTTCTGTGGAGAATTATAGAGTGTTTTACGAGAAAATGCAAGAATTTGGGGAATTGAAAATAGTATTCAATGGAAGTGTAAGTATTGGGTAATTGTCTGTATGCGTGATTTGAAAAGGGCTATTAGAAGAATGATACCTACGAAAATATTGTTTTTACGACAGAGGCTGATAATTCGAAGTAAATATCAAAAGAATGAAACGGATTGATTTCTTTCTGCTTTTATCTGAGAATTTATTTGATTATATCGTGATTCTTCTAATAACTACTATTATAATGTGGGGAATAATAAAAAAAAGTTGCGATTCTCTTATAAATCCTCTTTGTTTTAACCTTATTATGCTGCTTTTGCC
>ENA-OQJH01000922-OQJH01000922.1-human-gut-metagenome-genome-assembly--contig:-NODE-922-length-14041-cov-2.389320_pt1 | contig 14041 bp, 19 predicted proteins | sample MGYA00242597_ERZ504763 | MGnify/ENA primary metagenome ERZ504763 (study PRJEB26092, sample SAMD00036359) | human gut metagenome | host: Homo sapiens | study: EMG produced TPA metagenomics assembly of... | reverse complement strand
CTGCTTTTAATAGTAATTATAATTATATAATATAAATAATATACTATCTCCGGAGGATTCCCGTAAGGATATTCCGCCGGAAACGGAGTACGAAACACAGAGGAAACAGATTCCCGGAAGACTCCTTCGGAAATTCCTGCGGAAACGCCTGACGGCGGAAAAACGTCACCGGCCCTGTCTCCCGCCACAGACTTCTTCCACCGGCTCAACGCCAGTCCCGAAGAAAAGCAGCGGGTACTGGTCCCACTCATCAACAGCATAGCCACCAGCCACCACTATACCCGTCCAAGGCGTTACAAGGACTGGTTATCCTGGTGAACCAGTTTCTCATCCCTTACTTCGACTCCGATCCCCGCTTCTCCCGGGTCTCGCACACGGGAAAAATCATCTGGCTGCAAAACCTCATGAAGACACGCCACGGACAATCATTGATGGGGCAAGCCATTGCCCGGCTGGGCAGCGAACTGAACAAGGATCTGGAAGAAAAACATAGAAAACTCCGTGAATTCCGCCCCGTCTCACCCTTCGAGTGGAAGGAGTCCGACAAGAACATCCGTTATTACGATGATCCTATAGACGGAAAAGTGGAAATACCGGAGAATGCGCCGCCACGCCCTGCCGAAACCGCCATCTGGAACGTGCTGTCCAAAGAATGGGTAGACAATGATTAGTAGTTAGTGACGTTTTGTCATTCTGAGCTCGCGAAGAATCTGAATGCATCCACTTTATGTTTCCGGATTCTTCGTCCCTACCAATGACAAATACACCCGAATATTTATTTTTTAATTCTTAATTTTCAATTCAAATGAAACCCTATTATTCACTCTCAGACTTTCCGGACCGCAAGAATGCGGGAAAGAATTTCATCGCCCGATGCCCCAAATGCGGCACCATGCATCTGTATATCTCAAAAGCCAAAGGACTATATCATTGCTTCTACGCCGGATGCGACTTCAACGGCATTCTGACCGATTACTGCAAGGACAACCGTCCCATGTTCCCTTACAAAAAAAGGAGATTCTCCCTCAAATACCGGAACATACCGCCCACAGGATAGCCGGAATGCGGAAAACTCCGTAAACGAAGTCCCCATGCTGCCGGGCGACTACAAAGCCCTCGCCCCCACCGTGATGCAAAAAATCAAGCCGCTGGACGAATCGCCCGACTGTACGGACTCCGACCAGTTGGCCGCACGCCGCTACCTGGCCGACCAGGGCATCTCCCTCACCACCGCCATTGCGGCACACATCGGCTGTCTGCGCCATTACTGCATCACCAAAAACAGTGAGGACAAGCGCGAACAGGCTTCCAGCATCTTTCCCTGCATCGCATACGTGAATTATGTGGACGGACGTCCCGTCAATGCCAAGTACCGCTCATGCAGCCCCATCCAGTCTCCAAAGCCCGAAGAGGGACAGCCCCTGACGTACAGCAAATTCTGGAGTCAGGATTCGCCCACCACACCGTGCGCCCCCTATAACATAGACTGCATCAACCCGCTGCTGGTGGAAGAGGAGATTATCCCCCGCCTCATCATCGTAGAAGGAGGAAAAGACGCGTTGACATTGATGGAAGCAGGATACCGCCATGTCATCAGCGTACCCTCGGGAGCGGCAAGCGACCTGGCAAAATGCTTCGAGGCCTTCATCCCCTGGCTGGACCAGGTACAGGACATCGTGATCTGCGGTGACTCCGACCTGCCCGGGCGCATACTGGTAAAACATCTTTCCGATTATTTCGGGGCACGCTGCCTTTTCACCATCCTGCCCGGAGGATGCAAGGACATAGGCGATGTGATGAAGCTCTACGGCACCGAAGTGGTGCGTAACGTCATAGACGATGCCTGTGCCTGCCAAACCACCGATATCATCACGGTGGAACAACGCAGGGAGGAAGTGATAAACGTGCAGCACGGCAAATACGACCATGGCTACAGCGTGGGCTACGGACCGCTGACCGACCGCGTTTTCCACCCCACCGACATAGGAGGCCTGATCATCATGACCGGAATACCCAACAGCGGAAAGACTGATTTCCTGAATGACCTGACCAGCCGCATCATGCGCGACACGGAACGCTTCGTGTGCTACCTCTCCTTCGAGGTGCCGGACAAGGACAAGCATATCGCCCACCTGGTCCATCTGCTGCTGGGCAAAGCCAACACCACCGCCTATACCGACGAACAGCTGACGCCCTATATTGATTTTCTGAACACTCACATGATTCATCTGGATATGCACGAGGTGCCGCCCACTCCCGGAAATATCCTGCATCGGGCCGATCTGATACGCCGCAGGCATCCGTTGAAATATCTGGTTATAGATCCTTATCTTTTTGTAGAGGCGCAAAGCGGAAAGAACGAGACTGAGACCCAGAGCATCAAGTCGATGCTGACCCGTTTCCAGTCGTGGGGGCGTGACAACCACATCTGGGTAATCATTGTGGCGCATCCGCGCAGCCTGAAGAAAATAGACGGCAAGAACGAGATGGAGGACATCAACATGTACACCATATCGGGCAGCGCCAACTGGGCGAACCTGGCCGATTTCATCCTTTCCATCACTCGCATAAACGAACCCGACCGCGCCTTCACCCGTCTGGATGTATTGAAAGTGCGCGATCAGGAACTATGCCGCACGGGAACCGTGTACTACACCCGCCAACCTTGCGGACGTTACGAAGAGCACGAGAGCGAGGAGGAATGCGGTGGTTAGTGATTAGTGTGGTTAGTGAAGCTGCTCGGTTGGTTTTACACGTTAGCAAGCATAGGCTTATGCATAGGCAAGTATAGGCTTACGCATACGTATGCATAAGGCAACGCCACCGTATGCATGTACACGCACAGCCCACTAACCACTAATTACGGTCTTCCCAGATAATGGAAAATCAATCCCACTTGCACTGAATTGAAAATGCGTTGTCTGTCCACATAGCCCGAATCGAGCAGAGCCTGATAAAGCGACTTGTGATGGTGTATCCAGCGGAAAGACGGTTCAACGCCGCCACGGGAGTAATATCGGGGGCGTACCCCATGGCCAGATCCCGTTTATAATAAGGTTTCACCGGCCATTCGCCGGAATACGCTTCTTCTTTGTTCATAACATTCACTTTTTTTACTACCATATTTCGACTTAAAATCATCAATTACCTATCAGTAATATTGCCAATTTCATATCGTTAATCTTTATAGCAAATGTAATGAAAATAGCTCACATATAGAAATAGTTCAAGACCTTTAATTCACTTTATCTCACCCTCTGTCACAGTGTGTCATACACCGTCATGCCGGTTTACGCCTCTTCACAACCCCCTCTTTCCGGAGTGTTATCTTTGTCATGTTCAATTCATAGTAACCATTTAAAAACAAAATGATTATGGCATTAAATTACAGTGTTTCATTGCGTCCCAATCCGCTGGACAAGGATGCAGCCCCCAAGGCTTACGCCACAGCACAAATCAACGGTGAACTTACCTTGAAACAGCTCAGCAAGCGTGTTTCTTCACAAACCACCGTGAGCCGCGCCGATGTGGTGGCCGTCCTTACCGCCACCGTGGACAATCTGCTGGAAGCCCTCACCGAAGGCAAACAAGTGGACTTTGGCGAACTGGGCAAGTTCCGTCTCCAGATAGCCAGTGTAGGTACGGAAAACTGACGGATTTCACCGCTGCCCACATCACCGGGGTGAATATCCAATATGTTCCCGGTGAGGATTTGAAAACCATCTTCGGCGCACTGGAATTCCAGCCCGTAGCCAGCCGGGCCGCACAGGCAGCCGCACTGCGTGCCGAAAAAGAGGGAAAAGCCGTGGCAGACCTGCTGAAGACCAAAGACGAACCGGGAGTCTAAAGTCATGGAGGGAGGAGTAACTCCCTCCCCCTGTCTTGTTTATTCTTTAATGTATCACTCTTAAAACTTTATCTTTATGGAAAATCAGAAAAGAAAATCAACCTGGAGCCTCATCCTCAAAGTAATCATCGCAGTGGCGACCGCCATAGGCAGCGTCATAGGTATACAAAGTTGCATTTAGTCGGCCGGGATGCGTAAAATAACACTGATCATCATCCATTGTTCCGCCACCCCTGAGGGGCGAAACCTGGACTTTGAAGCCTGCCGCCACGACCATATCCACCACCGTGGCTTCAGTGACATCGGTTACCATTTCTACATCACGCGCAACGGCGAGATTCACCGTGGCAGACCGATAGAGAAAATGGGGGCGCATTGCAAGAACCATAACCGCCATTCCGTAGGCATCTGCTATGAAGGAGGCTTGTCTTCCGGCGGCGTACCCACGGATACACGGACGCTGGAACAGAAAGCCGCCATGCTGGCGTTGCTCCGCGAACTGCGAGAGCTGTTTCCCACGTCATTGATTGTGGGGCATCATGATCTGAATCCCATGAAACCGTGTCCATGTTTCAATGTAGTGAAAGAAATGGCAGGCATATAAATATGAATCATTAACCGCTAACTGATATGAAACTACTGATAGACCAACTGATAGTCCTTGACCGGGCTTTTTACCGTTATTATCTGGAGATGCTACTTACCCTGGAACACACCCATGCGCTTACTCCCTGGCAGATGTCCATACTGCTGTGGCGTGCCAAAATCTTCCATGTGGAAATCCTTTATCCGGAACTGCTGCGTATCAGCATCGGCAATGAACAGGAAAAGGATGAAATCCGATTCATGAAGATGTGGAAGCTGAAGGAGCTGGAAAAGGTGATGACCGTGTGGCAACGAAGACAGTGCCAAGAAATTAAAAGGAAAAAGTGGAGATAAGACTCTTTTCCATTTGCTTTTGAGAATGAGGGCAGGAACTTAGAAGGTTTCTGTCCTCTTTTTGTTAATAGTAAAAAGTCATTCAATATATGTAAGCACTAAAATGAAGATATACTTCTTAATTTAGAGCTAACCAATGGAAGCATTATTATAAGTCAATTTGTTTTCGTTCATAACTATCAATCAAAGAGCATTCTGTACAATTGACTATACGTACACCTTGAGACACCGCATAGGCAGCCATAATATCATGATTCTTGAAGACAGCCATTTTCTCTTCCAAATAATCACTCATGCGCCAAACTGTAGAATCCCATCGAAGCATAGGTTTCAATTCCACTTTATTTTTATCATAGAAATGGGTATCACAAATGCATAATTGATTTTTTGAATTAACGGTCAAAGAATCAAAAAATGTATGATCCACGCCATATAAATCAATCTCACTATAACCAGAGTTTATACCTACATAAATCGCCATCAAAGCAACTGTAACTACACTAGGCATTGACAAACCATGCCTATAGAAATAATGACGAAATTCTTCATAACCTGTATATACTGTAAGATTTAAGGGCACGATATGAATATGACTATTATGCAGACCGCTAAATGCCAAAAATTGTCTTTTCAAAGAAGCAGGTATATAAAGATTCATCTCCCAATCCACCTTCTTATTCAAATCATCAAACAACTTCATAACCCTATCATGATTGTGATTTTCTTGAAAGAACATAGGATCAGCCATACAAAAATGCTTTGGTCTAATCTGAGTAAAAATATCCATTGAACCAAAGAAATTCAAGACTATGAAGTCAGTATTCTTAACTCATCCGTCGTCAATCTAGGTAATACATTCTTCATAGAAGGACCATTAGCAAGCATGGCCACTTTCCCTGAATACACTTTTTTTAGGGGATTTTTCAAATTACCTTTTGTCTGAAATAGCAAATGTGCAAGAAAAAAAACAAACTTAACAGTTTGTTTAACGAACGAAAAAGCACTTTTTATTTCTTTTTTTACCATCTTATCCATAATTTTTTGTTATTCTAATCTTTTTACCCGGCCAGATGCATCGCCCATCATCAAAGCTAAAACTTCTTCTTTAGAAACCTGATTGTAATCGCCTTTGATGGTATGCTTGAGACATGAGGCAGCAACGGCAAAATCAATTGTCTTTTGGTCATCACCTTCAAAAGAAAGCAAACCATAGATAAATGCTAGGAACATCCTTCCAATCGCTGTCACATAATCCCCAACCATCCATATTTGAAAATTATCACTTTTTAGAATTGGTTTGAGAAGAACCTCCCCATTATCATAAAAATAAGTTTTTTTATTGCACAACCGATTATTTCCATCTACACACATCGAATCAAAAAAGGTATGATCTACACCGTATAATCCAATTTGCTGATAGCCAGAATTGTCCCAACATAAATAACCATATTCGCCACTGTTTGAGCTAAAGGCATGGACAAACCATGCTTATAAAAAAAAATGTCGCAAGCATTCGAAACCCTTATAAGTTATGGTATTAAGAGAAACAAGCCGAATATGAGGATTAGACAATGCACTAAACACTTTAAAGTCATCCACAGAGCCTATAGGTGTATAGATATTCATATCCCAATCCACATTCCTGTTCAATACAGAAAAAAGATTTCTCACCTCCTTTTGCTTATGGTTTGGATGAAAAAAACATAGGGTCTGCCAGACAATAATGCTTCGGCTTGATTCTGGTAAAGACAGCTTCCATTCCAAAGAAATTCAAGACAATGAAGTCAGTATCTGAGAATTTATCCATTTGCAATTTGGGCAATACTTCTTTTAAAGATGGACCATTAGCCAAGATAGCTACCTTGCCTGAATATCTTCGGCTAAACGAATTATGCAACTTGCTCTTAAAAATCATTTCCACTAAAAACGCTGCAAAATTAATGGAATCCCGACCTATAGATAAACATTGTTTTATTATCCTCTTTATCTTCTTTTTCATTTCGCAATATATCTTTTAATGATTTTCCTTTTTAATAAATGAAGCAAGTCACAATTCAATAAAAGCAATAATCCTATCGTAATAAAACCTGCAACAAGACTATTCGCGCTACCCGTCAAACATACTGAAACTATATATATACAAGTCAACAACAGCATCAGTAACAAACGGGGGATATGGGTCAATTTACATACGTCCAACTATACGCAACCCTTGAGACCGACATAACCATAAACGACAGGACAACGGACAGGACTGCTCCCCAAATACCCCACAACGGTATTAGCAAAAAATTGAAAACGATAGAAGATAAACCTCCATAAACACTTGAATAGAAAAAATATCTGCTCTTCCGGACAGCGGAAAAAGTACTCCCCGCCAATCCTGACACACAAGAAAAGAAAATACCCAATGTGAGTACGGGAATATATATCCATGCATCTAAATAATCTGATGAAGTAAAAAAAGAGACTAACCATTTACTGATAAATGTGACAATGACAAGCAACACCAAGAGTATTAAAAGCACACCCCGGAATATCTTATTATAGAACTAGCGTAACCATCTTTGCCATATTCTTCTAATACGGATATCTGCCAGGAAGAAACAAATATAGTAAATATCATGGCTATAATTCCAGGAAATTTGTTTGCTACGGCAAACAGACCGATGCCATGTAATCCCACATACGTCTCCATTATAGGCCTGTTCAGTGCATTTACAAGCCACCACATCACACCGTTTGGAATCAAAGGCACAGAATATTGAAGCATTTCACGACAGTATTCATTATTCACACTACCCGGTGAACAATATTTGTAACTTCCCGAAAAGAAGAAAGAATACACGCCCGTAAAAAGATTTGCCAGAATAAGAGAAAGTACATAACCGACAACTCCCTTCAAAGGGATCAGAATGAATGAACAAATAGCTGTAAGCAAGGTCAATACGATTCCAGCCATTCCATAAACAATCATCTTATCAATGCTGCGTGTAAACTGCTGAAAAAACTGCTGCAAAAGTGTTGCTGCCATCAAACCGTATATCAACCAAAGATAATCCGTAAAACTGTTTGAAAAACCATATATGGAAGAAACAAAATCTACAGTCCCAAACAATAAGAAGGAGACAAAAAACGCCTGCAATACAAAAACAATACCTGAAGAGAAATATTGCTTTTGCTTCTCCACTTTCTGCCCTTTTGGAAAGATAAATATAGATTCTGCTATGCAACAAGAGACAATGCTAACCAGAAAACTGACATAGACATTTATTATATCGGTTACTCCGTAATCCTCAACTGATAGCCAACTAGTATAGAATGGCAACATAACCAAGCCTATAAGCTACTGCCGGCATTGCCGATGAAGACCAAAAGCGTGTTTTTACCTAAACGCTTGTATTTGTTCATTTCTAATTAATGAATTATACGAGAATTTCTATAGAGACATACTTATCGTCTTTTCGAAATCAGGATAAGGAATCTCTTGAAATAATCCAGTACTGACACACCCTGCATCTTGTAAGTGGAGATGATGGTATGATATACCGCTGAGACATGGACATCTTATCACTTCCGAAGAATAACGAATTCTTTCGCTCACCGGCTAAGAGGCAAATAAATCGTCCGGCAATGAAACTGTTGATTGAATAAAAGCCACCATTTAAGTAAGCAAACAGCTGAGTCCAAAAAGTATTCATATAAACCGATACAAAGTCTCATCACAGTTCACGATAGCATCCTTCTTCAAACAGGTTATAAGGTACTTTGTTAAATATGCAGAATTTTTCTATCGAACCAATTATAACGACAAAAAGACGTTCAAAATCAGTATTACTATACATATACTTTGCCAATAAATTAGCTCTATAATTATTAGAACAAACGGATACTTTTTATTAAAATTCTCCTATTTTTTCAACAATATCTAAAGGATTAGAGTAACGAGCAATTTCACTAGCCACATTATTTTCCATTCCTATTTTTTCAATTATTGCTTTCATTATCTTATTTTCGTATGCAACAGGTATGACAACTACCCCATCATTATCAGCAAATATTAAATCAGAAGGTGAGATTGTTACCCCCAAAACATTAATAGTCCGATTAAAATTGGCTAAAGTAGCACGTTTACGCACGTCTTTACAGTTATAGCCTTTTGAAAAAACAGGATAATTCATTTTCATAACATTATCTCTATCACGAGTCACTCCACCAACAATCGTTGCAGAGGCCCCAGAACGGATGGATAACATTGTATTTAGTTCACCAAAATAAGCATAATCGGGACATTCATTTTCAACTACTATAATATCATTATCCGAAATCTCCGCATAAGATTTCAAAGCATCATAAATACCATGAAAATCTTCTCCTTTTTCTAGTTTTCGTATTTTCAAAGTTCGTGCACGCCCCAAAACCTTTGTACCCCCAATATTACATTTCAAACCTGTTATCACACAATTATATAAACCAATATCATCTAAAACGTCAGATAGCATTGCACTATTTACAAGTTTCTTTAAGAATTCCAATTTTCTATTTTCTAAAGATTTCAATCCCTTAGAAATTATCTCTGCCAATTCAAAGTCTAATGGATAATTCACATCAATAGCTTCAATAGGCTCAGCTTCTAGTAAATAAGGCTTTATACCATAACGGCGTTTCATATTTAATGCTACATCACTATTTGTTATATACAACCCCATTGTTTCTACGATTGTATCAGGTAAATCCTTACTATTTGGGATATGCATTCTATCATAATTGGGACCTTCTTTACTCCATGTATATTGTTTCTCATTTTTCACCAAAATAACAGAATCATAAAGATCACCCTGCTCCTTCAGTATATTGATCCCTTTTTCAATTGTAGAAGGTTTAATAAAAGGACTGGTACCTAAAATCTGTATATAAATATCAGCATTTATCTTTTTTGCTTCATTATAAAATAGACTGTGTCCGTCAGTTTTATTGGTAGCTAATTCTGGATCACGTTTCAAATAAATACAATTCGTATGTTTTGCAATTTCATAAATTTCATCTTTTTCTGTATCTAGAAAAACTTCATCAATAAAAGAACAACGTACGAGTTTTCCAATGTATGTAAAAATAAAGGTTTACCGTTCATTAATGTTGTATTCTTATTTTTAATACGTTCACTAGAACCCTTAACTGGCAAAAAAGCAACTATTTTCATATCTGATTACTATTAAATTAAATCATACAATCTCTATAATCTATAAAACCCACAAAATCATTATTATCATCTAAAACTATTAATGTGTGAATTCTTTTCTCATTAAATAAATGTTCTATATCTACAATCTTTTCTTTCTCATATACTATTATTGGATTTGTTACCATAATATCTTTTACAACCATATCAAATGATTCTTTCTGATATCTTTGAAATGTTCTACGAATATCCCCATCAGTAATTAATCCAACTAAATGACGAGAGTTTAAGACAACTGCCATACCTAACCTTCCATCACTTATAATTGTCAGAGCCTCTGCTATTCTCATATCAGAATTAACAATAGGTAAATTATCTTTTCGCATCAAATCCCGCACATTAGTTAAAAGTTTTTTTCCCAAGCTACCCCCAGGGTGATATTGTGCAAAATCTTTAGCTTGAAAGCTACGTATTTTCATCAATGCACATGCTAAGGCATCCCCCATCGCCAAAGTAGCGGTTGTAGATGAAGTCGGTGCAAGATTTAATGGACACGCTTCATATTTCACCGAAATATTCAAATGACAATTGGCATATTCCGCCAATAATGATGTCTGATTTCCTGACATAGCAATAAGTGGGATATTGCGTTTTTTCAAAAATGGAATGAAACGAAGCAGTTCGTCTGTCTGTCCCGAATTTGATATTGCCAAAACAATATCATTAGAAGAAATCATGCCCAAATCACCATGAAAAGCATCCAAAGGATTAATAAAAAAGGAAGGTGTTCCAGTACTGGCCAAAGTAGCTGCAATCTTTGCACCACAATGACCGGATTTTCCTACGCCCGTTACGACCAATTTACCCCTGCTATGATAAATCAAATCTATAGCTTTATCAAAATCATCTGTCAATAAAGGAATTAAATCTAGTATAGCCTGCGCTTCATCTTGAAAGCATTTAATGGCATAATCTTTTATTTCACTCATAATAAACTGCAAATTACTTTTTCCAAATCTTTCAAATAAAGCATGTTAGGCCCGTCACTCAAAGCCATATCCGGATTTGGATGTACTTCAAAGAAGTAACCAGTAGCTCCAAATGCTTTTGCAGCTAAAGCCATTGCCGGAACGTATTCTCGATTTCCACCAGTTTTCCCTCCATCAGCACCCGGACGTTGAACCGAATGTGTACAGTCCATTATAACATGAGGAGTAATAGAACACATATCGGGTATATTACGAAAATCAACAACCAGATTGTTATATCCAAATGTATTTCCACGTTCTGTCAACCATACGTTTGCATTACCCAGTCTCTCTAACTTTCTCAACAGGGTATTTCATATCTTGGCCAGACAAAAATTGAGCTTTTTTTATATTAATAATTTTTCCTGTTCTAGCTGCTGCCACTAGCAAATCGGTTTGGCGACAAAGAAAAGCAGGTATTTGAATTACATCAACAATTCCACCGACAATTTCTGCCTGATAAGGCTCATGTATATCCGTCAATAAAGATAAACCATACTTCATCTTTATATCATTCAACATTGTTAATCCTTTTTCTAAATTCGGGCCGCGATAAGAATGAAGGGAAGTACGATTTGCTTTATCAAAAGAGGACTTAAATATAATATTAATACCATATTTATTATTCAAACGAACTAATTCCTTTGCCACTTCTTCCAATATATCGAAAGTTTCTATCACACAAGGACCAGCTATAAAAATCGGTTTATACATTTTTTTAATTTATATTTAACAAATAAAAAGTTTAAACTAATAATCCAACAAATTCTATTTTTCACTCTCTATAGTCCTTATTTCCATTCATAATCTCACGGAAGATATATACCAGATAATCCCTAACTTCCAGACCATACATTTTGGCTGTTTTCATTATGGTAAGATATGTAGCAACTACATCTACTCCGGCATCACGCTATAGAACAAAGTTTTTTTGTTTACAGTAAAAGGTCTGAACACGCTCAGCAATCATATTGTCAATTGCATAGTGACCATCCATAGGATAGTTCTGTAATTCAGCCCAGCCATTAAGCATATAATGAAAAACATTGTCCATCAAGTCGCCAAAATGAAGACGATTTGCATTCTTTATGTTTGTACTCAAATTAGGGCTCCCTTCAATTTTTAGGCACTTTTCAGTGCACAAGCTATTGAGAAATTAAAAATAAAGCGATTAATTAACAGTTAACCATGGATAGCTCGATGTTCTAGGGCATAAGATTAACATAATCCCGGCATCCGTCAAATATTTTTTATAAAATTTCCAGGTATTCCCAAGCTGAGCAGCCATTAAGCTTTACTATGCTGATAATGCTGTGGTAAGCAGATGCCATTTCTGCCCACTCGTCACTGCCGAAGTGGATTATAGACTTAGATTTCACGCAACCACTTCTTCCCCCATCGAACGGGCAGGATTTCAGAATTTCATTGTAAAATTACATAATTCAAGCCTAACTGACCCACTACACCATTATGGGTCTGCACCTTAAATCCTCCGCTAAGCAACAAGGCGGAAGTATATAAAAACAAGCGTAATACATACGTTGTACCGCTAAATTCCAGTGCTCCGTAGCTATCATGTCCTCTGCTTCCCACAATGTAGCATACGACTTAACTTTTCGGTAAGCTACCACAGCTTTTATGTCTTCCTTGCTTAAACTCATACCAACGTATCCCCTCGTCTTTCACATTGTGGTAAAAAGGAGTGAAATGCTGCTTTACCCAATCCTTAAACGTATAAAGCACAGGACTGATGCATTCATTAAGCGACCATCCCAATTCTACCAACGGATAGGATACATTATCATAATCGGCCGATTCGATCTTAGGCTTATCCAACAAAATAAGCACGTCCCAATCGGAATCGTGACGCGCGTCTCCACGAGCACGAGATCCAAACAATATGGCATGAGCTCCTAAGGGAAGCACTTCCCTCAACCGTTCCGTTATGGATTGTAAAATATCTGTTTTCATTGCCTATTCTTTTTGCTATACACTTCATACAAACTATATGCAATAAATAATTTTCTGTATTTCCTAACGTTGCTTTTAAAATGTTCATCAAAGAAAACAGAATTTCGATGCTATTCTATCTTCTCAAACGGAAAAGCATGAAGATAACTAACCGCCACCGTCATATTACCAAAAGCGAATACCAGCCGGGTATTGCGATGCAGGCGCATGATACAACCCTCCTTACCTTGGAAGACACCACCGGTAATACGGATTTTCTGCTTTTTCTGAAGATAATCCTCCAAAGGGCGATTCATCAGTCGATGTTATAGGGCATGGATTCGTACAAATAGATGAATTCCTCCATCTGGCGTTGAGGGATGACTGCCGCACGGTGCGTATTATAGTCCGTCACCAAATACTGACGAGGAAGCATGGCGGACAGAATGAGTTCCAACTGCTGCAAGGGAGCGCAGACAAACAACCAGCCGTTGCCCACGATTTCCTTCTCGTCCGTCAAAGCATTCAACTTTTGGGCGGAACCGGTGGCAAAGGCCTCTTTCACCACCCGGACGGAATCACGACGGGCGATATATTCTTCTTTAGTATAGCCGCACTGCTCGAAACGTTTTTTATGGTCGGTCGTAGTGTAAGAAAACACTTTAAAACAAAAATATTTCTCCTCTACGACACCTGATGGAGTACGAAACTTTACGGCTTTCCTGCCACTAAAGACTCCGATGTAGCGTTTCAATTCTTTGTTGGAAAGATACAGGTAATACCAATTGACTTCAGGGTGTTCTTTTCCTATTCCCGCCAATGGCATGATCCTTCATTTGACCCCGGGTCTGAGACGGAAGCGATTGAACTGCAGAGCAGTAACTTAGGCGCCTCGCTCGTTATGTTTTGATCACTGAGAGGGAGCGCTTCGGATATAGGCTCCACAGGATTGTTTAGTTCCATCAAAACATCATAATTAAATTTATTTCTACAAAAAATGAGGCTTAAACAAGCCCTCAATTTCCTTCTTTATTTTGGGGTTCTCTTAGTAAGAGAACCCCATTTCGCTGCAAAGATAACTATAATTCCTTAATATCG
>ENA-OQJH01000921-OQJH01000921.1-human-gut-metagenome-genome-assembly--contig:-NODE-921-length-14047-cov-1.829885_pt1 | contig 14047 bp, 15 predicted proteins | sample MGYA00242597_ERZ504763 | MGnify/ENA primary metagenome ERZ504763 (study PRJEB26092, sample SAMD00036359) | human gut metagenome | host: Homo sapiens | study: EMG produced TPA metagenomics assembly of... | reverse complement strand
GTTTTTGTTTGTTCCTGTGGGGATGATACCGGGCTTACGCAGCAGGTGCTGGAGAAGGCTTTGAGTCATAAAGGCTGGAAGTGTCATGCAGGCTTTTCTGTGACTATGCCCAATAATTATGTATTGCTTCCCGGTTTTGACGTAGATAAGAAAGAGCTGGAGGAGAAAAAACTGGCAGATGCTATTCCGGCTGTCAATCAAATAAATGCTTCGATAAGCAGGAGAGAGGAGTTGTTTCTTTGTCATGAAGGGAGTATCCCTTTTATTAAGACGAGGATTATCAATCCTTTATTTAATCGCTTTCAGATGTCTCCCGGGAATTTTTATACTACGGATGCTTGTATTGGATGTAAGCGTTGTGAGAAGAGTTGTCCGGTAGGGAATATTATGATGATGGGCAGAAAGCCTGTTTGGGGGATGGATTGCACCTCATGCCTGGCATGTTATCATGTTTGTCCGCAGCATGCGGTGCAATATGGGAAAAGAACGAAAGATAAAGGGCAGTATTTCAATCCTAATTAATCTACTCGCCAATTAATCTACTCGTCTTTGATTTTAATGCAGCAATTGGATAAGTCTTCAATGATAGCTAGGCTTTCTACTCTGACGCCTTGCTCCTCAAGTTTTTACGCCCATTTTGGAAGGCTTTTTCAATAATGAATCCCATTCCTACCAAGTTTGCTCCGGATTGCTTGATGAGGTCGATAATGCCTAATGCGGCATTGCCATACGCGAGGAAGTCATCCACGAAAAGAACATTGTCATTTGGAGTGAGGAAATCGGCACTGATAACGACTTCATAATCACGATCTTTGGTGAATGAGTGCACGGTGGTGCTTAGTGCATTCTGAATGGTTTTAGGAGACTTTTTCTTTGCAAATACAACTGGTAAATCCATCAGGTAGCCTGTCATGATAGCCGGGGCGATGCCGCTGGCTTCGATTGTCATAATCTTATTTACGTTTGTGGCTGCAAAACGACGGACAAACTCGACTCCGATTGATTTCATCAGGACAGGATCCATTTGATGATTAATAAAACCGTCTACTTTCAGGATACCTCCTTCGTAGCATTTTCCGTCTTGCAGAATTCTTTTTTTAAGTAATTGCATGCTGTATGATATTAATTAATAATGTGCTAATATTCCATCCCGCATGGTGAAAACGGCGGTTGGTATATTAGCACATGGATATTTGAATCGTTACTTGTTGTCTCTTAAGTCTTTCACCCGGACGGCTTTTCCTTCGCTTTGAGGGAGAGAGCCTTTCTTTACCAGTTTAACTTTAGGAGTCACCAATATTTCATCCTTCAATTGGCGGGTAATATCCTTGCGGATCTTCTCCAGTTCAATATAATTGTCGGTAGAAAGGTCGCTTAATTCTACTTCGACGATCATTTCGTCTTGGTTGTTGACAGTTTCCAGCGTAATCAGGTAGTTGCTGCCTAATTCGGGGAATTGTACGAGAATCTTTTCTACCTGCATCGGGAAGATGTTACTCCCTTGATAATGAACATATCATCACTACGTCCCTTGATACGGTCGATACGGATATGGGTACGGCCACATGGGCATTTTCCGGGAAGAATACGGGTTAAATCGCGGGTACGATAGCGAATTAACGGCATCATTTCACGATCGAGAGTCGTAAGTACTAATTCTCCGATTTCTCCTTCCGGAACAGGTTCGCCTGTTTCCGGATCGATAATTTCTACCAGATAACAGTCTTCCCAGAAGTGCATTCCATTCTGTTCCTTACATTCGAAGGCAACACCGGACCGTTCATCTCTGTCATGCCGAAGCTGTTGTAGGCTTTTACACCCAGCATTTTTTCTATTTTCCGGCGTTGTTCGTCGGTATGGGGTTCGGCGCCGATAACCAGGGTTTTCAGTGTGGTTCCTTTGGGATCGAGTCCTTCTTCCTGGAAGACTTCTGCAAGGCGGATGGCATAGCTGGGGATAGCATGTAAAGCGGTAGTCTTAAAGTCGTTGATGAATTTAATCTGTCGTTTACTGTTTCCTGCAGCGGCAGGGACTGTCAGGCAACCCAAGCGTTCTGCACCGTATTGGAAGCCTAAACCTCCTGTAAACATACCGTATCCGGAGCTGTTTTGGAAAACGTCAGTCTTGCGTATTCCTACTGCATACAGACAGCGGGCTACCAGGTTGGCCCAGGAATCGAGGTCGTGTTGTGAGTGAACGATAACAGTCGGGTTTCCGGTGGTACCACTGGAAGAGTGAATACGTACACCATCATGCTCATATCACCTGCCACCAGTCCGAACGGGTAGTGGGCGCGCATGTCAGATTTGGTAGTGAAAGGTACTTTGCGGATATCATCCAATGACTGTATGCTATCTGCCGTGATGCCATGTTTGCTGAAACTTCTTTGTAATATGGAGCGTTCGCAGCTATATTAATTGTTTTTTTAAGCCGTTGAAGCTGCAATTCCTGCAACTTCTCCCGCTCATGGTTTCTAATTCTTCTTCCCAGTATTGTGTACTCATGGTAATGCCTTTTATTGCATCAGCTTTTCCGCAATTTCTTTGCCGGCTGCCAATGCTTTAAGATTCATTTCTACAATTGCTTCTCCCTTGCGCTGGAAGATTTCACGGATGCTGTCTTGCACTTTTTCGTAATCAATGCCCAGGAATGGGATTGTTGCTCCCAGTAAGACAATGTTGGCAACGCGGGCGGAGCTACTTCTTTTGCCACTTTATCTACGTTCAATACTATCTTATGAGGCAGTTTGTTGATTTCTGCCATCACTTTGTCTGTTTCCGGATAATTGGGGATGTTGACAAACGGAGTTTCGTTAGTCACCAACCAGCCGGTAGGGCTAAGGTAGGGGAGGTAACGCAATCCTTCCATCGGTTCCAATGAGATGATGAGATCACATTTGCCTGATGGGATCAGGTCTGAAGCAATCGGCTGGTCGCTGATACGGAGATTGGATTGGACATCTCCTCCGCGTTGACTCATTCCGTGCACTTCCGCTTGTTTCATGTATAATCCTTCTTTCAAGGCAGCTTTGCCGATTACTGTGGCAATGGACAGATTCCCTGTCCGCGACTCCTGATAATATAATGTCTTTTTCATGGCTTACTTACTTCTTTTTTTGCGTGCTAATGTCTGGATACACTCTCTGCGTGGGATAATGACAGATACACCACGATATTCGATTTCTTCGCGAATGATTTGCTTCATTTCCTCATAGTTCTTCTTCAATGGAGTAACTACACGGATATGGGCCGGATCTACTCCGATACCTGCACAGATCGCTTCGATGCGTCCGGTTCCGGCAGAATCCTGTCCACCTGTCATGGCGGTGGTTTCATTGTCGGAGATGACGATGGTTACACTGGCGTTCTCGTTCACGCAATCTAACAGTCCGGTCATTCCGGAATGGGTGAACGTTGAGTCGCCGATGACAGCTACAGCCGGGAAAAGACCTCCGTCAGCGGCACCTTTTGCCATCGTAATGGAAGCACCCATATCCACGCATGAATTAATTGCATTGAAAGGAGCATTTGCACCTAATGTATAACAGCCGATATCGCTGAATACTTTATGAGATGGATATTCTTCTTTCAGAACTTCGGTCAGCGTGATATACATATCGCGGTGTCCGCAGCCTTCGCAAAGTGCAGGCGGGCGCATTTCTACAACAGAAGGAATACCGAATTCCGATTTATTCTCTTTACCTACGGCACGGGCTACAGAGTCCGGATTTAACTCTCCGTCCTGTGACAGAGTACCGTCGAGGCGTCCTTTTACTTTAACGCCGATACCCAGATAACCTTTCAATTGTTTTTCTACAAAGGGTTGTCCGTCTTCCAGAACTAGGATTTCGTCACAAGACTTCGATCAATTGATGCAATTTGTTTTTAGGTAATGGATATTGGCCGATCTTGAGTACGGATATTCGCAACCTTCCGGATAGTTTTCCATCAGATAATTGTAACCGATACCACAAGCTACGATTCCCAGCTTTTTGTTAGGACCGTCTGTATATTTATTATAGGGCGATTCTTCTGAAGCTTTGATAAATTCGTCTTGGCGGGCAAGCAATACTTTGTAGCGTTTGCGGGCATTTCCCGGCAACAAGATGAACTGACGCGGATCTTCGCTGAAAGAGATGCTGTTCTGCGGCTTTTGCTCTTTGCGTTCTACTCCTGAACGGGAGTGTGCCAGGCGGGTTACCATACGCATCAGGATCGGTTCGCCTACTTTTTCAGAGAATTCGAAACCACTGTATACCATATCATACGCTTCCTGCTGATTGCTTGGTTCGTACATCGGTATCAGTGAGAAGTCTCCGTAGAAACGGCTGTCCTGTTCGTTCTGCGAGGAGTGCATACTGGGGTCGTCTGCGGCTATCACAATCAATCCGCCTTTCACGCCTGTGATGGCAGAGTTGACGAAACAGTCGGCAGCTACATTCATACCTACGTGCTTCATACAAACTAATGCCCGTTTACCTACGAAAGACATACCCAACGCAGCTTCCATCGCTGTTTTTTCATTGGCACACCAACGGTTGTGTATATTCTGTTCGGTCGTTATAGGGCCATTTGAATATATTCCGTAATTTCAGTTGAAGGAGTACCCGGATAGCATAAACGCCTGAAAGTCCGGCATCCAGTGCAGCTTGTGCAATGGCTTCATCGCCAAGTAAGAGTTGCTTGCTCATATCTATTTCTTTTATTTAGTGTTGATCACAGTTTGTTAATCTATCGGGCAAAGATAGGCTTTTCCGTTCGTTTTATCACAAATTTACCTGAAAATCTTTCTTTCATTCAGGGCTTTCCGGTATTTTCTTGCATTTGCCATGTGGTCGGCGTAATTGGAGGCAAAGTTGTGAGTACCGGAAAAATCTTCTTTGGCGCACATGTAGATATAGTTATGTTTGGTATAGTTCAACACGCTGTCTATTCCCTTTTTAGAGGGAATACGGATGGGACCCGGAGGTAATCCGGTATTTATATAGGTATTATAGGGAGAATTGACTTTTAAATGCTCGTTGGTAATTCGGCGCAGGCCAAAATCCTGCAGGGCAAATTTGATGGTGGGATCTGCTTGTAAGGGCATATCTTGATGTAACCGGTTGATATACAATCCGGCTACCATTGGCTTTTCTTCGTTGTTGTTGGTCTCTTCTTCAACGATGGAAGCAAGTGTGCTGACTTCTTCCGGTGTCATGCCGATGGCGGTAGCTTGTGACAGGCGATCTTTATTCCAGAAGCGTTTGTGTTCGTCCTTTATTCGTTTAAAGAATTCGTCTACGCTCATATCCCAATATACCTGATAGGTTTCCGGTATGAAAAGGCTGGGGAGTGTTATGTTGGTATATCCCATTTGAGCTAGGAAAGTAGAGTCGAATAGTTGGCTCGCGATTTCGGCAGAGTCTATCATGAGCTGCTTGCCGATGCTTCGTGCCAATCGGTCTAATGTCCGGACGCTTCCGATAGTAAGGTTCATAGGTTCCTGATAACCTCTGGAAAAACGGCTATATACATGATAAACATTGTCATTGGGGCGAATGGCATAACGACCGGTGTGGATATTCTGATTGAAATCCTTGTATTTTGCCATCCACTGGAATCCGGTGAACTTATTGACATGCCCGAATTCTTTTATTTTATGGTAGATAGAATCGGCAGTATCATCCCGGTCTACATAAATATATACGGTTTTAGATGGGTGAAATTGGGGGGCAAACAGATAATAATAAAAGGTCTCCGGCAACTGCACAAAGGAGGAATGCTCCGATTAGAATTGATAGTAGAATATTTCTCTTTTTTTTCTTCATCTTTTGAGGTGTATTTAAAAAGTTCGTCAAAGATAAAAAGAATTTGGATAGGAGTGTTCTCTTTTTAGGATGAATCATAAGGCGACTACATCAAAAGTATATTTCTTTCGGTGCGATTGTGAATTCATTCTTTCACGTTACGTCTGCCTTGCTTGATTTATTCAGCTGCTTATTGTGTCTCTTTGTTTTCATTGTGATTATCTTTTTGTTTCCAGAGTAGTTCCATTATTCCATATATTGTGGGACTATTTTCCCGCAATATATGGGAATGTTTTCTCATAAAATAAGGGAATACTTTCCCACAATATGTGGGAATAAGACAATCTCTTGACGTTACAATGGGAAACCTTGAGAGTAATACAACAACTCCCTTTTATTGAAGTGCGAGTCTGTTTGTAACTAGAATGCCATTGGCACAAGGAAATGAATTCATTTCAGAGAAACGAGTTTTGCTACTTAATTAGGCCACAGGGAGTAATTAATATCTGCTTCTATTTTGTTTTCTATCTCATCGGGCAGAGGTGCGAAGAAATCCATGTTAGTCAGGTTCTCGATGCTATCTATTGTTACTGCATAGGATGATAGAGGTTCTACTGCCTGCTCATTATTAAATAAGAAACCGATAGCTCGCATCGGCTTGACAAAAGGAGAAAGGACTACTTTAAAAAACTTTTGAGGGACTACGACTTTATTCTTTCCGATTGTTTTGGGATATTTTTCAATAATAGGTCCACATATAATAATGATGGCACTGTCTGCTATAGCCCAATCCCGGATCTTTTCTTCCAGATTTTCCATCCTCTTCTGTTTAGTTGTGGATGTTGCGGACACATATTGCTGAAATAAAATGATTCTTTCATGGCTTCAGGACTCCATTTCATATCTGCGGCGGGAGCATATGACCTTTGTCATATCCTGAACGGGTATAGTCGGCATTTGTGGCAATCGGACCTGTCACTAGTGGATCGGTAATAAAGCGATTACCTCTTTTTTCTTTTCCTTTGGTTTCTTTTCTTGTTAATTCGTAAGAAACCCAGTTTGGGAATTTTTAAATCTTTGTTGTATGATACCGTATATCCGCTATGGCGGATGATTTGTTCTTGCCGGGGAACTAGTGATATAGGTGTCTCCAGATCTTTACCGGGTGGAATTTGAAAGGAAGTATCAGTTTGCGGTTCGTTATTTTTCTGGATATTAATCTGCTGGCAATACAAATAAACACCAAAAAGAATAGGAATGAGCACAATAATGGCGATGATACATCCTAATCTATTATTAGAGTGTTGATTTATTTTTGAATAGTTTTCTGTTTTTACCTTTTTTATTTTGATTCATTGATTGGCTGGTGATGACAGGTTTGTTTTATTCTTCTTTTCTCATGCTGAATTCGCAACCGCAATATTGTTGGTTGTAAAAGTTATATTCTTTAATGATGGCAATACGTCGTTCGCTAAGTCCCCCTTTCCGCCAATTCTGTTCCCAGTACGTAACATCCGGGTAAGAGGCGGTAGCATATTGTCCGGCTTCATTGATCTGCTCCAGGCTTTTCCAACGACTGGAGGCAAGTGTCGTGGTAATTACAGAGAAACCATGTTCGTGTGCGTAACGGGCTGTCTCCAATAAACGCAGTTTAAAACAACGTAGGCAACGTGCTCCTCTTTCAGGTTCCTGCTCCATTCCTATTATGTGACATCGCCAGTTTTCATGATCGTAATCAGCATCTATAATCTCCAATCCCAATGATTGGGCATAGCGCGTACATTCTTCTTTTCTTATCATATACTCTTCCTGCGGATAAATATTAGGATTGCAATAATAAATGACGGGGGTGATATGATGTTGCATCATACATTCAATAATGGCTGATGAACAAGGAGCACAACAAGTATGAAGCAAGACTTTATCGGCTCCTCCCGGAACTTCGAGTTGGAATTTCTTTTTCATGCTGTAAAGTTAGTACATATTTACGATACGAGTCAATGGTTTATGTTTTATTCAGAATAGTTTTTTTAGTATCTTTGTCCACTCAAGTTTATAACAGAACAATAATGAATGGATTAAATTGCGGGCAGGAAGAGCAATATGCAGGCCCGGAGAAGAAAAAGAGTACCTCGAAAATTGTAAAGAGAACTTAGTTGTGGCTGCATTAGCTTTGGCGGTATATGTTGTATATTCCGTAGTTTATTTATTTGTTTCACCTGATCGTAATATTCAGCAAATCTATCTGGTTCCCGAAGATGCTGCGTTTATCATTCAATCATCGGCCCCGATTGAAGATTGGGAAAAGTTTAGTGGAAGTGAAACATGGCAATGTCTGAAGAAAGCGAAATCTTTCGAGGAAGTAACGGAGAGTGTAGAGAAGCTCGATTCGGTAGTCAAAAGCAATAAAGTGTTATTGTCGCTTGTTGGTGAACGGGATATGCTTATTTCGCTTCACAAGACTCGTGCCACAAAGTGGGATTTTCTGCTGATTCTGGATATGCAGAAAACATCGAAAATGGATTTATTGAAAGACCAGGTGGAAACCGTATTGGTCATGAGTGGCTTTACTGTCACCAACCGGATGCATAACGGCATTAATATCCTTGAAATGCGTGATCCCGAAACAAGGGATATTTTCTATATTGCTTTTGTGGATAATCATTTGGTAGGATCTTATACGTCCGGGCTTGTCGAGTCGGCTATTGATTCGCGTAATAAACCCAAAATCGGACTCGACCAGTCTTTTATTGAAACGGAGAAGTTGGTTTCCGGTAAGGGGCTTGTCAGAGTCTTTATTAATTATGCGCGCGTACCTCAATTCATGTCTATTTATCTGGGGGCAAGAAACGAATACATTGATCTGTTTAGCAATTCTATGAATTTTGCCGGACTTTACCTAAATACGGATAAGGAGCGGATGGAAGTGAAAGGGTATACGTTGAGAAAAGATTCTGCCGATCCTTATGTCACTGCTTTATTGAATTCGGGAAAACATAAAATGAAAGCGCATGAGATTCTGTCCGGGCGGACGGCTCTTTATACCAATATAGGTTTCAACAACCCGATAACTTTTGTAAAAGAGCTGGAGAATGCAATGTCGGTTCATAATAAACAATTGTATGATTCTTATCAAAGTTCCCGGAAAAAGATTGAAGGGCTATTCGGAATATCTTTGGAAGAAAACTTTTTGAGTTGGATGTCGGGAGAATTTGCTATTACGCAATCCGAACCGGGGTTGTTGGGGCATGACCCAGAACTAATTCTGGCTATCAGAGCTAAAAGTATAAAAGATGCCCGTAAGAACATGGAATTAATAGAAAAGAAGATTAAGCGGCGCAGTCCGGTTAAGATAAAGACGGTTAATTATAAAGATTTCGAGATTAATTACGTCGAAATGAAAGGCTTTTTCCGCCTGTTCTTTGGAAAACTATTTGATAAATTTGAAAAGCCATATTATACTTATGTCGATGATTATGTAGTTTTTAGTAATAAGGCTGCATCTTTGCTCTCTTTTGTGGAAGATTACGAGCAGAAGAATTTATTGAAAAATAATCCGGGATTTGAAAATGCGCTTTCCTATTTAAAGTCAAGTTCTACCATTTTCTTATATACGGATGTGCACAAGTTTTATTCCCAACTGAAACCTATGATGAATCCTGCCACATGGAATGAAATACAATCCAATAAAGATATTCTGTATTCGTTTCCTTACTGGACTATGCAGGTTATAGGAGATGGACGGTCAGCTTCTTTGCAATATGTGATGGATTACAGTCCATATCAACCGGAGGAGGTTGTTGCCATTGCTACCGATGAAGATGATGAGGAAATGAACGAAGATGCTGAAACTGAAAAAGAACAGATGAGCGAATTGAAGCGTTTCTATGTCGAAAAGTTTGAAGGAAACGTTTTGAGGGAGTTTTATCCGGAGGGAGCGTTGAAGAGTGAAGTGGAAGTAAAGGAAGGAAAACGTCACGGTCGTTACCGTGAATATTATGAAGATGGGACATTGAAGCTTCGTGGAAAGTATGCAAATAATAAACCGAAGGGGACATGGAAGTACTATACCGAGGACGGAAAATTTGAGCGCAAAGAAAAGTTCTAGATTACGTCAACAAAAGTTGATTTAAAAATTATGCTCAAAAAATAATACGGATTCTTTTTGTTTTCTCAAATAAAGCTGTAATTTTGCACGCCGTAAACGAGAGACAAACGCCGCTATAGCTCAGTTGGTAGAGCAACGCATTCGTAACGCGTAGGTCGCCAGTTCAAGTCTGGCTAGCGGCTCTCAAATAAAACGCTGATTATTAGTTCTTTAATCAGCGTTTCTCTTTTCTAAAAATTCAATTCCGAATAAAAAACATAAATCTGCGTATATATTTGCACAAAATTGTATAGTAGAATTGTGTTTTGATTATTCGACTATGGCAACAATCAGATTAACAATTTTAAGTTCTATTAAGGAACATGATGGCAGGCTTCCCATCTTAGTCTGCATCTCCCAAAAGAAAGAACGCGCCTACATCAAAACAGAGTTTCTGTTAGATGATATTGCAGAATTCGATAACGGTAAGTCGCTTACCGGAAGGATGCGAACGTCATGAATAAAAGGCTTGAATTTGTGTTTTCACAATACAAAGAGAAATTTAATTCTATTGAATGTATAGACTATTTTTCTGCAATTCAGATAAAGCGGATTATAATGTCCAAGGAACGCCCTTCACATATTTCGTTTCTGGAGTTCTGGAAACAGCGCATAAATGAAATTAGGAAGAGGGGAGGGAAAGCTATGCAAAAATGAATGAGGAGACTGTACGGGTGTTTACTAATGCGGAAGGAGATGTACCTATTCCTGCAATTAATACTTTATTGGTAGAGCATTTTAAAAAGTGGATGATAAAGAAAGGCTATGCTAATGGAAACATCGGATTGAGATTAACCCATCTGAAAGCCGGATAAACGAGTTGATAAAATCAGGTGTTCTGAAAACGGATGTACATCCATTTGCGTACACGAAAATACCAACAGCAGAACCTAAAGAGTGCGATCTTTCAATAGAAGAATTTCAGAAAATACAAAGAACGGAAGTCGAAGGAAAACGATTGAATTTAGGTAGGGATATGTTTCTACTCTCTTTCTATTTGTGCGGTATCAATCTGAAAGATTTATTATCAGTCGATTTGTCGGTGGATATACTTTCTTTTGAAAGAATCAAGACTGTTCATGCTAAGACTGGAAAATCAGTCATAACGATACCTATACATAGTGAAGCGAAAGCAATTATCAGTAAGTACATAAATAAAAGGGGATTTTTGGATTTGGGGTATTCTTATACCTATTCTAATTTGCAAAAATATATCAATCTTTGCATGAGGGAACTAAAAGAGCACTTAGGGATTAAACAGACATTGTGCTTTATTCTGCCCGTAAGACTTTTGCGCAATTCGCCTCTGAACTTGGCATACCAGACGGAGTGATAGATTATTGTCTCGGTCATTCGGACAAGAATCGAGGAATCATCCGATATTATACGAAGGTAAAGCAAAAGCAAGCAGAAATAGCCATAAACAGAGTAATTGACTATGTGAACAACCCGGACAAATATAAGGACTATATAGAGATGAGAGCGGATATCATGATGATGAAAGGATAACCGAACCTTTTTCTTATATTTGCTGGAAAATAATCTATATGACATTTGAAGAAGCAATTGCTCTCATTGAGCGAATAAAAGACCAGGTTGTCGGGGCTCCAGTTAAAGGTCGGTTCATTGATCTTTGTTTATTGGGCCAACCAACTGGGATGAAATGCATATCTTTATGAATATCTGTCTTCAAAAAGGAGAAGATGAAGCTATTAGTGAGTTTCTCGGGAAGAGTTTCTCTGTGTATGGCAGGTCAGTAACCTATATTAATCCGGATCTTCCTCGGTGGGATGTAACTGTGCTGGATGACTGGGAAAAAACTATTTATAATTAAAAACGAGTATCTTTAGTGAGCAAACCCTGACCTCTTTTGTTCTTAATGAAAAGAAGCAGAGTTATGAAAAAACAAATAGAAATACATAAAATAGATATATCCAGCAATCTGCCGCTTAAATTTGCAGATGAAGGTATAAAGGCCGGTTTTCCTTCACCAGCACAAGACTATTTGGAACAGGCTATAGACTTGAATAAAGAACTTATTCGACATCCGGCTAGCACATTTTACGGACGCGTAGTCGGAGATTCAATGAAGGATGAGGGAATAGAAGAAGGTGATATACTTGTAATTGACAAGTCACTTGAATTACTGGATGATGATCTTGCCGTGTGCTTTATAGACGGGGAATTTACTGTCAAAAGAGTAAGATTAGAACCTGATGCAGCTTGGTTGGTTCCCTCCAATCCTGATTATCCCTTGATTAAGGTAACAAGAGATAATGAGTTTATGGTGTGGGGAATAGTAACTTATACAATTAAAAAGAATCGGAGGAAAAGATAATGTTCGGATTGATGGACTGCAATAACTTCTACGCTTCCTGTGAGCGGGTATTTAACCCGTTGCTTAATGGGAAGCCTGTCGTCGTACTTAGTAACAATGATGGGTGTGTTATTGCACGAAGTAATGAATCTAAATTACTAGGTATCAAAATGGGAGTACCTGTTTATCAGATTAAGGATTTAGTAAGCAGTCACGGAGTTGCCGTATTCAGTAGCAATTATACGCTGTATGGTGATATGTCCGGACGAGTGATGTCTATTTTAGCAGGATTAGTACCCGAACTGGAAGTTTATTCTATCGACGAAGCGTTTATCAACCTTGACGGCATTCAATATATTCAATCACTTGGAACAAAAATAGTAAACCAGGTAACACGTGGGACAGGCATTCCTGTTAGTTAGGTATTGCCCCTACCAAGACGCTTGCAAAGGTAGCTAATAAGTTCGCAAAGAAATATCCCGCATATAATCGGCTATGCATTATAGACACTGAAGATAAACGAATCAAGCCCTACAACTGACGAATATCGGTGATGTGTGGGGAATCGGACGTAGACAAGCAGCAAAGCTCGAAAAGCAAGGAGTGAAAACAGCATACGACTTTAGCTGCTTTCCGGTGCATGGGTACGCAAGAATATGACTGTTGTAGGAGAACGTACATGGAAAGAACTTCGCGGTATATCATGTATTGATATGGAATCAGCTCCACCGGCCAAGAAGCAAATTGCACTAGTCGCTCATTTGGCAAAATGCTCACTGATATAGACACGATGGTTGAAGCTATTGCTACTCATGCCTCTACTTGTGCAAGAAAACTCCGGAAACAAAAATCTTATGCAATGTCTCTGATGGTATTCATTCATACGAATAACTTCCGAGAAGATTTACCACAATACTGGAAGAATACAGTAATACAGCTTCCGGTACCAACAAATGACACTCAAGAGATAGTACATTATGCGCTAGCTGGATTAAAGACAATATTCATGCAAGGTTATCAGTATAAGAAAGCCGGGGTTATCATCACTGAAATAACCGAAGGTGCCCAGCTTGGACTTTTTGATTCAGTGGATCGTGAAAAGCGGGAAAGACTTCAACAGGCAATAGATAAGATTAACGGTGAACACAGTCAACTCGTTAAATTAGCAATCCAAGGAACGGGGAGAGACTGGAAACTTAAACAAGAACAACTCTCCGGGCGTTATACTACTGACATCAGTCAGATTATAAACATTAATTGCCTATAATATGTGTTTTCACAATAGTATGAGTGCTAAGGCTATCAAATTAGCAGCCCGGTACGGTCGTAAATCAGATATCGTTGAAATATATCAAGATATGCTAAACGAACAGTACCATGTGAATGCTTTCAATTTTCCGAAATATCCTATAATTACAAAGAGTGACGAGATTCAGGTGTTCAATTGGGGATTAATACCATTTTGGACGAAAGATGAAGCCAATGCAGATGATATCCGCCGAATGACTCTAAATGCACGTGCGGATACCATATTTGAGAAACCTTCATTCCGGGAACCAATTATGAAGAAACGGTGCATTGTGCCATCAACCGGATACTTTGAATGGAGACATGGAGGAAACAATAAGATTCCTTATTACGTAACCATACTATTTTCCGCCACGCCAATTATCGGCTGTCTTTCAGCCGATAAAATAAAAATGCCCGTAAGAAAATATTTTTGTTTTAACATTCCGGTTTATAGAAACATGGCAGAAGAGCCTTCTTGTCGCAGTCCTTACCATGAAGAATACAT
>ENA-OQJH01000919-OQJH01000919.1-human-gut-metagenome-genome-assembly--contig:-NODE-919-length-14063-cov-1.757463_pt1 | contig 14063 bp, 17 predicted proteins | sample MGYA00242597_ERZ504763 | MGnify/ENA primary metagenome ERZ504763 (study PRJEB26092, sample SAMD00036359) | human gut metagenome | host: Homo sapiens | study: EMG produced TPA metagenomics assembly of... | reverse complement strand
ATTAGTTACGTCTATACATTCTGAAACAGCCATACTCCCGGGTTGACACAGGATAGCAGTCACTGTACCGCCAAACTCTGCACGGATGGCATTGTAGGTCTTCATCGCTTCTACATAGCAGATTACATCACCTTCTTTCACAGTGTCACCTACTTGCAAAGGAGTTTCCTGCGCACCTTTCACTAAGAAGAACTTGCCTTCCAACGGAGAAAGTACTTCTTTACCCTCTCCTGCCGGAGCAGCGGCAGCACCCGCAGGAGCAGCAGGTAGTTCGGTATCACCGTATGCTACCGTCACACGATAAGCCTGTCCGTCCACTTGTACGGTCAGTGTCTTCGGTTTGGCATCTTCTTCCGGAGATTTATCTTTTTCGGCACGACGTTTGGCTACGTCTTCCAGGAAGTCTTCTTTTGCTTTGCCACTCTTGTAAGCCTCATATTGAGCCGGGTGCATAGCATATTCGAAGAGTTCTTCATCGTCCTGTCCCACTTCCCATTTGTTCTCTTTCATCAGTTTGCGATATTTGTCGAGAGCATCGGGATAGTTATTCTGCGGATCACCTTCAAAGAACTTACGGCCTTCACGCTCTGCCTTTTCAATGATTTCGGGAGCAAGTTTGCCCGGCAGACGTCCGGCTTTACCCAGAATCATATCCCAGATATCATCGGCAATCATTCCCCAACGTTCTTTTCCTTTTTCCATAGCCATCACATTCATCATGGCGAGGTTCTTCACGTATTGGCTGAACGGAGTCACCAATGGAGGATAACCGACACGAGGCCATACGTAAGCTACTTCATCAAAGAGCTTGATGAGCAACTGGTCTTGCGTCATAAACGGCAGATTGTGTTTTGCCTTATATTTATTGATTGATTCCAGATTGGATTCGAGGTCGGCCATCAAACTACCCATCATACCGCCGGGAAGTCCGGGAGCAATCAGCAAGGAGTTCATCAGGCGGTTTTTCGGGCTGATATACAAGCCGAGGAAGTCGTCCATAAATTCCTGAATCATGCCGCGCACTTCATGTAGGCTTCCATATTAATTTCGGGCACTTGATATCCGGCGTCTTTCAGCATTGCCTGCACGCTAAGCAAGTCAGCATGGCCTGTTCCCCAGGATAGCGGTTCCATGCCTACGTCGATGTAGTCACAACCGGCTTCGCATACTTCGAGGATGCTTGCCATATTGAATCCGGGACCTGCATGACTGTGATACTGAACGGGGATTTCGGGATGTGCCGCCTTGATATTTGCTACGATCTTACCTAACGATACGGGACGACCGATACCTGCCATGTCTTTAATACAGATTTCGTCTGCTCCCAGTTTGATGAGTTCCAGCGCCATATTGGTGTAGTACTCTACGGTATGGATAGGCGAATGAGTGATGCAAAGCGAACATTGCGAAATCATGCCTGCTTCCTTTGCGTATGTGATGGAAGGAGCAATGTTACGCACGTCGTTCAATCCGCAGAACGTACGGGTAATGTCTGTTCCTTGTGCTTTCTTTACTTTGTAGAATAATTTGCGGACGTCTGCCGGAACGGGGCTCATACGGAGTCCGTTCAGTGCGCGGTCGAGCATGTGGGTTTGAATACCGGCTTCGTGGAACGGTTTTGTCCATTCGCGTACCGCTTTATTCGGGTTTTCACCAAACAATAAATTTACCTGTTCAAAACCTCCGCCGTTTGTTTCTACGCGGGCAAAACAGCCCATTTCAATGATGGCAGGAGCTACCTTTACGAGTTGGTCTACACGAGGTACATATTTTCCGGCAGATTGCCACATATCTCGGAAAACCAAACTAAACTTTACTTCTCTTTTCATGTCTTTCAGTGATATTCTTTATAGATTTATAATTTTTCTACTTTAGTGATTTTTCCTTTACCTTGTGTCACCACATTTACAGCAGCTGTAATGGCGGGCTAAGATGTTTCCCGGAACAGGGGCAGGACCTTGCGATGCTCCCGCTTCACAGGAACCACTTCTTCAGGAGCATACTTGTTGACTAATGTAATCAACAACTTACCTAAATAAATCACAATCAGCAGAATAACAAACACGGTAGCCATTCCGACCACCATCAGCAGGATCGCTGTTTCGATATTTTCCATATAATAAACTATTAGTATTTTAAGTTGTTCGTCTAAAAAGCGTCCGAAAATACCAAATTTTTATTATAAAATAAATTAAGAAAGGAATATAATGTATAAAAACGTCATTTCTCTGATTGGAAAACTGGGGAAGTTTATGATTTATGATTTATAATTTATGATTTATGATTTAGCGTGCCATCCACATCTAAACTAAATTCCCATTTATCTCATTTACAATCTGCTCCTATTGCACAACCCAAATAGTAAATGGTAAATAGTCCAATAGTAAATCGTCCTATCTATCGTCCTATCTATCGTTCCTACAAAAAATGTGAGAGAAAGCCCCTCAACTTTCTCTCACATTCTGATAAAACAATTATTAAATAAAAATACTCAATGATAGACCGGTTCAGCTTTCTGGTTTCATACTCTCTTAACCTACTATTAAACTACCAGATAAAACCGGTCTTGTTAAACCTCTCATAGGCCATCACGGCTTTCATTCTTTTAATTAGCGTAGCAGTCTAGTTGAAAAACCCTTTTTTTTAAGCCAACTAAGTCTGTTTAATCGGAAAAACAAGCCTCTAAAGCTCATATCACGTCCGATGAGGGAATCTTTCCGGCTTACGTTTGTGGCAGGAATAATTCATCTGCCGCTGTCTATTGTTTGCTTTGAGCCCTAGTTTGCATTTCTTTTAAAACATTGTTTGTTTTGGGTTAAATTTAAATTTTATAAAAAGCATCTATTGTTTGTTTTGAGTTTAGTTTGTAATTCTCTATAAAACATCTATTGTTTGTTCTGAATCCCGGCCTTATTTCTGCCGGATAATTTCTAATTTCTTCTACTACAACATTTAATCTTCTAATCAATTCTACCGTTTTCTTCAAATATCATTAAATAGCTCTTATATTAGAAAGAGAAGCATCCGTTGTTTTTTTTACCAAGAAAAAATGAAGAAAATTTGAAGAAAAACAAAAAAGCCTCTTCTGGATAGTCAGAAGAGGCTTTTTTTATTTTAAAATAATTTCTTTCCCTCGAATTTGATAACTGATTCCACACGAACCAAAGACTTTTTCCAGTGTGGCGTTCAGGTCTTTCGTTAAGACCGTCCCGTTGTAGGTCAGCCCCTCGCATTTCTCATGCCCGACGACTGTCACCTTAAATATATGCTCAATATCTGCCACTACATTTATCAGCGGGTCATCTTCATATCCCAACACTTCGGGGAACTCTGATTCTTCCGCCTTTTTTTCTACTGGCACAATCTTGGTTTCATCGCAACGCACACTTTCGCCGGCAAGCAATGTATGATTACCTACGGCAGTCTCAACTTTCACGCTTCCTTCCTCACAGTTTACGAACATCTTCTTTCCCTGCTGATCGACCAGAAATTTAGTACCGAGTACCGTCACGTCGCCGGCTTCAGTGCTGACAGTGAATGTCTTGCCTTTGGTTACATTGAAAGAGGCTTTGCCCAACAATTGCAACTTACGCTCCCAAAGCCATGTGATATGATTGTAAGTCAGACGTGAGTTTTCCATCACCTGCACACTACTGCCATCGGGCAATTCATAATTCATTGCAGTGTTATCCGTCACCACCTTTTCCTCTGCCAGGAAGTAACTGCCTACTCCCAAAAGAAGAACGACCGCAGCTGCCACTCCCCAAGAGAAGGAGAAGCTTCTTCTTCCGACACTTTGTTTTCTTTTCCGGCTTAAGGTAATCTTATGGCTTTCTTCGCGCTGCAACTTTAATTTATCGCCTATTTCTTTCTTACGGGAAAATATTTCGCCCACTAGAGGAAGCTTACCTTCCTCCAAGTATTGTTCTAAAGATTCTGTCCACTTTTCCATATCTCACCTCAATTAAAAATCCACAAATTAGCTGCCACCAGTAACAAGAAAGATTTGCTCATGCGCTCCCGTAGACTGGATATAGCCATATGAGTAGTATTGTAAACTGTACGCGAAGTGAGTCCCATCACCTGGGCTATTTCTTCCGGACTCATCTTCTTATAGTACTTCAGATACAATACCTCCCGCTGTTGCTTTGTCAAATTGTTCAGCTCTTTCTGCAAAACTTCCAGCTGTTCTTTTTCCAACTCTGAATGGATAATAGCAGTTTCAATATCGATCTCCAGATCAAACTGATATTCGTTTGTGCCTACTTCATCCAGTGATTTGAATGATCCACTATTCTCTTTTTTCAGTTCGTTCACTATCATGTGTCTCAACGAAACACACAAGTAAGCGGGTATGGATTGAGGTGCCGCGCAAGTTTCTCTTTTCTCAAAGATGTAAACAAACAACGACTGTATCGCCTCGGTCACCAGCGTATCATCACCGGCTATCTTCATGCCATATCCATACAGTAAATCTGCATATTGCTCATAAAGCTGCCGGAATGCCTCTTCATCCCCTTGCTGAATTTTATCCCAGGATAGTGTCTTCATTTCTCTTCACTCATTTATATGAGATATGTTTTTCCTTTTTTTACCTGATTTTTTAGTTAAAATCGTACGAATATGTTCTAAAACTCACTTGTAAAGTGGAATTTTATGTGTTTAAAGTCTATTTGAGCCATCTGAAGTACATAACTGGAGTCCGCCAAAAACACATCGCGTCCTTCTCTATCCTTTGCCATGTACTGGTATTTACGTTTCTTGAAGGCTTCCAGCTCCGCCGGATCATCGCTTTCTACCCAGCAGGCCTTATAAAGGCTTACCGGTTCCCCAGCGACAGGATGCATTGTATTCATTCAACAAACGATACTGAATGACCTCGAACTGCAACTGTCCTACCGTACCAATAATCTTGCGGCCGTTGAACTGATTGACAAACAACTGTGCCACACCTTCGTCCATCAACTGGTCGATACCTTTTGCCAACTGTTTCTGTTTCATCGGATCAGCATTCTCGATATATTTGAACATTTCCGGCGAGAAGCTCGGTAAACCGCGGAAATGAAGCAGTTCACCCTCTGTCAATGTATCGCCAATCTTAAAGGTACCATTATCCGGCAGACCGATAATATCTCCTGCGTATGCTTCGTCAATCGTCGTTTTACGCTGTGCCATAAACTGGTAGGCGATGAAAAACGCACTGTTTTCCATGACGGACGTGTGTATATGGAGCGTTGCGGACAAACTTACCGGAGCAAATCTTACAGAATGCTACACAAGAACGATGGTTAGGATCGATATTGGCAGTTATCTTAAAGATGAAGCCGGTGAATTTCGGTTCGTCAGGTTTCACTTCACGCTCTTCTGCCTGTACAGGACGAGGGCTGGGAGCTATCTCGACGAAACAGTTCAGCAACTCTTGCACACCGAAGTTGTTCAACGCCGATCCAAAGAATACAGGCGCACAGTCTCCTGCCAAATAGGATTCCGAATCAAATTCCGGATAAACACCCTCAATCAGTTCCAAATCGCCACGCAGTTTGTCTGCCAACGACTTACCAATCTGCTGATCCAGTTCTTCCGTATGAATATCGACTGCCACTTTCTCTGTTACCATCTGTTTGGATGGCTGATACAAGTCTAGTTTCTGTTCGTAGATATTGTATACCCCTTTGAAACGTGCTCCCTGCTCTATCGGCCAAGACAAGGACGAACCTGAATCATCAGTTCTTCTTCGAGCTCATCGAGCAAATCGAACGGGTCTTTTCCTTCACGGTCCATTTTGTTGACGAAGATAATTACCGGAGTCTTTCTCATACGGCACACCTCCATCAGTTTACGCGTCTGCGTTTCCACACCTTTCGCACCGTCTACAACGATGATAACACTGTCTACAGCTGTCAGTGTGCGGTATGTATCTTCGGCAAAGTCCTGGTGACCGGGAGTATCGAGAATGTTAATCTTATAGTCCCGATAGTCGAATTCCATCACGGAAGTCGTTACCGAAATACCACGTTGCTTTTCGATTTCCATCCAATCGGACGTAGCCGTCTTTTTAATTTTATTACTCTTTACTGCGCCAGCTACCTGTATCTGACCTCCGAAAAGCAATAACTTTTCCGTCAAAGATGTCTTACCAGCATCCGGATGCGCAATAATGGCGAACGTCCGCCGTCTCAAAATTTCTGTATTATCTGCCATATATTAATATGAATGAAGAATGATGAATGATGAAAGAAGAATTGTTACGCTATCTATAAAGCCGCATCGAAATTCTTCATTCTTCATTTTTCATTCCTAATTTTATCAAGCATTGTTTAAGGCTCTCCTCCCAATGAGGAATCTCTATATCGAACGTTGTTTTTATTTTCGTTTTATCAAGCACGGAATATGCCGGGCGGTTTGCTTTCGCAGGATATTCGGCTGTATGCAAAGGTTTCACTTTGCAGGTAGTTATTCCTGCCAGACGATGAATAGCTACTGTGAAATCATACCAGGAACAAACTCCCTCATTGCTGAAATGGTAGATACCGCGAACGATACCTTTATTAATAATAGTATAGATAGCCTGTGCCAGGTCATTGGCATACGTCGGAGTTCCGATCTGGTCGAAAACAACTCCCAGGCTGTCACGTTCTTTTCCGAGACGAAGCATCGTCTTTACGAAATTATTGCCAAAAGTAGAATAGAGCCATGCGGTACGGATAACGACTGCTTGCTCGCAGTGATTCATTACCTCCTTTTCTCCTTCCAGTTTAGTGGTGCCGTATACAGAATCCGGGCAAGGATTGCAGTCTTCCGTGTATGGAGTATGCGCAGTACCGTCAAATACATAATCAGTAGATACTTGTATCATGCAGCACCATTGGCTTGGGCCGCACTTGCCAGTCGTTTCGGTGCTTCACAATTCAATTTTGTATGCTAATTCTTGATTATCTTCTGCTTTATCTACAGCTGTATAAGCAGCACAATTAACAACAAGCTCAATCTGCTTCTCTGCCATATAAGTCCACACAGCTTGCTTGTCGCAGATGTCGAGTTCCTGCACATCTGTGAAATAATACGTATGTTGCGGGTTCTCTTTCGCAAGCACCTGCATCTCATTGCCAAGCTGACCATTGGCACCCGTTACTAAATTCTCATTTATTCATCCAGTTTTAATTCACCTTTACGGTCTTTATCATAATAATTTGCCAACATAGAAAGGAAACTAGTGATAGCTTCCACTGCCTTGGCAGTTCCTTCGCTGATAGGCTTCTTTTGAAGACGAAGCAGGAGTACTCCATACAACGCTTCAAAACAGGTTTCCAGTTCGGTTCATCTTTCTTGCCGTTTTTATTCCGTAATTCTACGATAAACGGTAATGCCTTGAAATAAGCAGCACTGTAAAAAGGAAATTTAGGAGAAGAGGACAATGCGTTGTGCAACTCTGTCAGATTGATAATTACATTTTTATTAATCTGCAGATGACCCTTTTCCCGTACTCCTTCCTCGCCCATCATCGTAATCAGGTTGGTATACCATTCTCGCATGGCAGGCCGCTGTTCTTCCGGATAGCGGGCAATTACATTTGCCTCCATCTCTTCCGGTTCACAATGATTGGCACGGATCAAGTCTTCCTCTTGCCACATATATATAAGGTATTCGGCAATATTCTTCTCTTTCAGTTGTTGTGCTATCTGATTCATTATGTTATCTCTTAATAAAGTGACTCTCCCAACAAAGTATAAATCAATCCGGCAACAGATACCAGCATTACGATACTTCCTACAACACGATTCAGTATCCAGATACCACGTAAATTGAATTTAGTGCGCACCTTATTCACAAAATAAGTGATACCCAACCACCAGGTCAATGCTCCTATAGCAATTGCAAGATATCCCGTGATCTCTTCAAAGACCAGCACCCCCGGCTGCACAAAGGCAAAACGGGCGAAAAGTCCGATAAACAGAAAGATTATCAAGGGATTGGAGAGAGTGACGAAAAATGCGGTAATAAAGTTATGGAAATAAGAACCTTTGCTGGAGGAAGCCGGACGAATGGACTGCACCGGGTTGCTACGAAAGGTATATATACCAAAAGGAGTAGCATGATGCTCCCCAATAATTGCAGATAGAAAATATTCTTATTAATATAATCGAACACAAAGCTCATCCCGTAGCCGGTGAGCAAAGCGTATGCTATATCGCTCAAAGAGGCTCCCAGACCTGTTACAAATCCATACCAACGCCCCTTATTCAAAGTCCTCTGGATGCATAATACGCCCACCGGACCGAGGGGTGCGGACACAACAACGCCAATAATAAAGCCTTTCACTAATATATCGAATATTGTCTCTATCTGAATCATGTCGCAAATATCGCACTTTTTTGTGATATGGGGATAGTATATTAACGTTTTTTCCACACAAGAATCACTATATATAGCGATAATAAGTAAAACGTACATCAAAAATAAACATATTAAATAAGGTATAGGAATTTATTCTCTATTTTTTCCTACCACCAACGAAATTGATTATCTTTGCGCCACAGAAAAAGAGAAGAGTTTCTCCTGCAGGAACTTCAATCGTAAAATCGTAAATCGTAAAATCGTAAATATACAACATGATTCTTTTTTCAGAACCCCTTCCAAGAGCGTGATTGCCGTAGAGAGCAACCATCAGCTCACCCCTGACGAAAGTAATAAACTCTGCTGGCTTTTTGGCGAAGCCGTGATGGAAAGTGAAGAAAACCTGAAAGGCTGTTTCGTTGGCCCACGCCGCGAAATGATCACTCCCTGGAGTACAAACGCAGTAGAAATCACCCAAAACATGGGGCTCGAAGGCATCAGCCGCATCGAGGAGTACTTCCCTGTTAAGGACGAAAACGCAGACTACGACCCGATGCTCCAACGCATGTACAAAGGACTCGACCAAAACGTATTCACGACAAACCGTCAGCCGGAACCGATCATCTACATCGAAGATCTCGAAGTGTACAACGAACAAGAAGGTCTGGCTCTTTCTAAAGAAGAAATGGACTATCTGAAGAAAGTAGAAAATGATCTCGGACGAAAACTGACTGACTCCGAAGTATTTGGTTTCGCACAGATCAACTCCGAACACTGCCGCCACAAAATCTTCGGCGGAACGTTCATCATCGACGGTGTAGAACAGGAGTCTTCTCTGTTCCAGATGATTAAAAAGACGACACAGGAAAATCCGAATAAAATCATCTCTGCTTATAAAGATAATGTAGCCTTTGCCGAAGGTCCGGTTGTTGAACAGTTTGCTCCGGCAGATCATTCAAAACCTGATTTCTTCCAAGTAAAGGACATCAAGAGTGTTATCTCACTGAAAGCGGAAACTCATAACTTCCCTACTACTGTTGAGCCATTCAATGGTGCTTCTACCGGTACCGGCGGTGAAATCCGCGACCGTATGGGTGGTGGTAAAGGTTCATGGCCGATTGCAGGTACTGCAGTCTACATGACTTCTTATCCACGCACAGAAGAAGGACGCGAATGGGAAGAGATTCTTCCGGTACGCAAATGGCTATACCAGACTCCGGAACAGATTCTAATCAAAGCATCCAATGGTGCTTCCGACTTCGGTAACAAGTTCGGCCAACCGCTGATCTGCGGTTCGGTACTGACTTTCGAACATACAGAAAACAAAGAAGTTTATGGTTACGACAAAGTAATCATGCTTGCCGGTGGTGTTGGTTACGGTACACAACGCGACTGCCTGAAAGGCACACCGGAAGCTGGAAACAAAGTAGTGGTTATCGGTGGTGACAACTACCGTATCGGACTGGGTGGCGGTTCCGTATCTTCTGTTGATACCGGTCGTTACAGCAGTGGCATCGAGTTGAATGCCGTGCAACGTGCCAACGCAGAAATGCAAAAACGTGCCAATAACGTAGTACGCGCTCTTTGTGAAGAAGAGGTGAATCCGGTGGTTTCTATCCATGACCACGGATCTGCCGGACACGTAAACTGTCTGTCCGAACTCGTGGAAGAATGTGGTGGTTTGATCGATATGAGCAAGTTGCCTATCGGTGACAAGACTTTGTCTGCCAAAGAAATCATCGCTAACGAAAGTCAGGAACGTATGGGTCTGCTGATTAAAGAAGAGGCTATTGAACATGTACGTAAGATTGCCGAACGCGAACGCGCTCCAATGTACGTAGTCGGTGAAACAACCGGTGATCATCGTTTCGCTTTCCAACAGGCTGACGGTGTACGTCCGTTCGACCTTGCCGTAGAACAGATGTTCGGTTCTTCTCCCAAAACCTATATGGTAGACAAGACCGTAGAACGTCATTATGAAATGCCGAAATACGAATTGTCTAAACTACATGAATATCTGACGAATGTATTGCAGCTTGAAGCTGTAGCCTGCAAAGACTGGTTGACAAACAAGGTAGACCGTTCGGTAACAGGCAAAGTGGCTCGTCAGCAATGTCAGGGTGAACTTCAGTTGCCGTTGAGCGACTGCGGTGTCGTAGCACTCGACTACCGTGGCGAGAAAGGTATCGCTACCTCTATCGGACATGCTCCGCAAGCAGCATTGGCTGATCCGGCTGCCGGCTCTATTCTTTCTGTATCCGAAGCGCTGACCAATCTTGTTTGGGCTCCAATGGCGGAAGGTATGGATAGCATTTCACTGTCTGCCAACTGGATGTGGCCTTGCCGCTCTCAAGAAGGTGAAGATGCCCGTCTTTACACAGCTGTAAAAGCTTTAAGCGATTTCTGTTGCGCGCTGCAGATCAATGTTCCTACCGGAAAAGACTCTCTATCTATGACACAGAAGTATCCGAACGGCGAGAAAGTGATTTCTCCGGGAACTGTGATTGTTTCTGCCGGTGGTGAAGTTTCCGACGTGAAGAAAGTGGTATCTCCGGTATTGGTTAACAATGAAAAGACTACGCTTTATCATATTGACTTCAGCTTCGATGAACTGAAACTGGGTGGTTCGGCTTTTGCACAATCTCTGGGTAAAGTGGGTGACGAAGTACCTTGCGTACAGGATGCCGAATATTTCCGTGACGCTTTCCTTGCCGTACAGGAACTTGTAAATAAAGGATTGATCCTTGCAGACACGATATATCTGCCGGTGGTTTAATTCACTACATTGCTCGAAATGTGCTTCTCTAATGTAGAAGGCGGTATGGAAATCAGCCTCGACAAGATGAAGGAAGAGGATATCGTCAAGATTCTGTTCGCGGAAACCCGGGTATCGTTATCCAGATCAACGACAAGCATAAAGATGAAGTGAAGAAGATTTTGGAAGACGCTGGCGTAGCTATATAAAGTTGGGTAAACCGACTGACGAACGCCACATTTTGGTATCTAAAGATGGTGCTACTTACCAGTTGGTATCGATTATATGCGTGACGTATGGTATTCTTCTTCTTACCTGCTCGACCGCAAACAATCTATGAACGGTTGCGCAAAAGCACGTTTCGAAAACTATAAGATGCAACCTGTTGAATTCGCTTTCATGCCGGAATTCAAAGGTAAGCTTTCTCAATACGGTATCACTCCGGATCGTCGTACCCCAAGCGGTATCCGTGCGGCTATCATCCGTGAGAAGGGTACAAACGGTGAGCGCGAAATGGCTTACTCACTCTATTTGGCAGGTTTCGACGTAAAAGACGTTACAATGACCGACCTCATCAGCGGACGCGAAACACTGGAAGACGTAAACATGATCGTTTACTGCGGTGGTTTCTCTAACTCCGATGTACTGGGTTCTGCTAAAGGATGGCAGGCGCATTCCTGTTCAACCCGAAAGCTAAAGAAGCATTGGATAAATTTTATGCACGCGAAGATACATTGTCATTGGGTGTCTGCAACGGTTGCCAGCTGATGATGGAACTCAATCTTATCAACCCGGAACTGAAGAAGAAAGGAAAAATGCTACATAACAATTCACACAAATTCGAATCACGCTTCCTTGGTCTTACTATCCCGACTAACCGCAGTGTGATGTTCGGCTCTTTAAGTGGAAGCAAACTGGGTATCTGGGTAGCTCACGGAGAAGGAAAATTCTCTTTGCCATATGACGAAGATAAATATAATGTAGTAGCGAAGTATAGCTATGATGAATATCCGGGCAATCCGAACGGTTCCGATTATTCTATCGCAGCACTGGCCAGCGCAGACGGACGCCACTTGGCTATCATGCCTCACTTGGAACGTTCCATCTTCCCATGGCAGAACGGTTGCTATCCGGCCGACCGCAAGAACAGCGATCAGGTTACTCCATGGATAGAAGCGTTTGTCAATGCCCGCAAGTGGTGGAAGCGAAAATGAAATAAATCATTTCCATATTTTACAGAGGCTGGTACTTTAAATAGTGCCAGCCTCTTATTTTACGGAACTTTCCATTCTACCGGAAGACTTCTGATAGATACCAAAATACCGAAAACAAACAGTATATACAAATAGTTATAAAATAGTCTATTTTCTTCATTTTTGGAGCGCTGTTATCTTTCATCAAATTTTGTAATATCAAAAATCTTCTTAATTTTGTCAAACTTTCCCCCTCATAAAAGATTCAATAACCCTTAAAAGTCCTATTTGTATGAAAAAATGGCTTTTTCTAATCTTATTGTTTCCTCTAATTTGTGTCGCGCAGACGTATCGATATCTCGGAGTGGAGGATGGGTTAAGTAACCGGCGGGTTTACTGCATTCAAAAAGATAAAACCGGATACATGTGGTTCCTCACGCACGAAGGTATTGATCGATACAATGGAAAAGAGTTTAAACGATATAAGTTAATGGATGGTGACGCAGAAGTGAACTCTCTGTTAAATCTAAACTGGCTTTATATTGATCAGGAAGGAGTCTTATGGGAAATCGGGAAAAAAGGAAAAGTATTCCGGTATGACCAGATTCACGACTGCTTCAGTCTTGTATATAAATTACCGATGGAAAGTTTCAGCGAACAGCCGGACCCGGTCACTTATGCCTGGCTCGACCAGAACAAACACATCTGGCTATGCAATAAAGATACTATCTTTCTCTATAATACGGACACCAAACAAGTCACCCATATAAAGAATGATATAAGTGAAGAAATCACTGATATTGAACAAATAGACGAATCGCATTTCTTCATCGGTACGGAAATGGGGATTCATTATGCCCAATTAGAAAACAACGCATTGAAACTTATCAATTGCGATAAGTTGGAGAGCGTGAAAGCCCAAGTAAGCGATTTACACTTCGACAAAAAGATTCGGAAACTATTCATCGGCACTTTCTTGCGGGGAATTATGGTTTATGATATGAATACCAAATCCGTCATACGACCGGATTATAACCTGAAAGATATCAGTATCACACGGTTCAAGCCGCTAAATGACAAAGAGTTATTAATAGCTACCGATGGCGGAGGAGTACACAAAATAAATATGGATACTTATCAAATAGTACCCGAAATTGTGGCTGATTATAACAGTAATTGTGGCATGAACGGTAACAGTATCAATGACATTTTTGTGGATGATGAAGAACGGATATGGCTGGCTAATTATCCCATCGGAATCACGATACAAAACAACCGTTATACGAGCTACAAATGGATTAAGCACTCCATCGGTAACAAACAGTCTTTAATCAACGATCAAGTAAATGCCATTATTGAAGACAGAGAGGGAGATTTATGGTTTGCAACGAACAATGGCATCAGTTTTTTTTTAATTCAAAGACCGGACAATGGCGATCGGTGCTTAGTGCTTTTGAAGAGTCGCAAGGTAATAAAAGCCATATCTTTCTTACTATATGCGAAGTGGCTCCCGGAATTATCTGGCAGGCGGGTACTCTTCCGGTGCTTACCAGATAGATAAGAAACGTTCAGTGTCAGCTATTTCATGCCGCCTTTGTACACTCATACAAACAAGCGACCGGATAAATATATACGTGATATTCGTACAGATATGCAGGGTTATATCTGGTCGGGAGGATTCTACAACCTCAAGCGTATTAATCTGAAGACGCAGGAAGTACGGTTTTATGATGGATTAAATTCCATTACCGCCATCGTTGAGAAAGATGAAAAAAAAGTAT
>ENA-OQJH01000917-OQJH01000917.1-human-gut-metagenome-genome-assembly--contig:-NODE-917-length-14081-cov-1.966246_pt1 | contig 14081 bp, 10 predicted proteins | sample MGYA00242597_ERZ504763 | MGnify/ENA primary metagenome ERZ504763 (study PRJEB26092, sample SAMD00036359) | human gut metagenome | host: Homo sapiens | study: EMG produced TPA metagenomics assembly of... | reverse complement strand
GACGTGAGCCACCATCAACCCGATACATACCATTATCCGTATTCCACATTTTAATCTTTTGCCCATTACGCAGCAACGGACCGGTCACTTCACCACCTCCATACAGACTTGTTCCGGCTGGAACATCCAATGAGGCATTTGCCTTGCCATCAGTCATCGTAAATTGAGGAACTAATTTCCAGTTTTCCGGTACTTCACCTTTCTTTTCCGGTTCATGGGAGAGAATTAATGAAGGCGTACGGGAAACATCATACCCTACGGGGATAAATTCTACAATTCCATTTCCTACCAGTGTTACTTTTTCTGTTTTTATATTACCTGCCCAAGCTACCTGAGCCGTAAAGAAGAAAACAGCCATTTGCAATAACGATATTCTTTTTCTCATTTAAATATTATTTTAGTTATTAGTTCCGCCAACGGATTTTAGTCTGGCAATTGCATAATCAAAAGCTTTGAAATAGTCCTCATGATATCATATTTTCATTTTGGTCAAACAGGATTTCCAGCAACTCCTCCGGTCACTCATAAAAGAAGAATAAACAGACCGGAGGAATATTGTGGAATTTCAAACACCAATCCTAACTTTTTACCTATATCTATTGAACTTTATACTATGAACGCTTGATATTTGAGAAACCACTAAAAGAGAAATTTAAAAAGAAGCATATAAAAATAATAATCAAGGCGATTAACTTCAAGTCCATTCACAAGACAATTTTCCTAAAATTAATTTTGTTTCTGCACAGACTTAAATTAAATGATAATTTAGTTTATTACGGTGCGTTTTTAAATGTATCAATAAAAAATTCAGCAGCCTCTAGAGAAGATTTTTCATTTTCATTTCTCATATTCTCATAGGTGACTGATAAACAGCAAATAATCAAATAAATAGCTTATGAGAAATACTTTCTAAGACGGCATTTCTCATAATACACCTTCTATTTTAGCTTAAAATTCACCTTATTCTCATAGTATTTCAGAGTATTTCTCATAGTTAAATACGATCTTCTCCTTTTTTCTGGTTGAAGATAAACTGTAGTTCCGATTTTCCCATATATTATGGGAAAATATTCCTAATATTATGAGAATTTATTCCCACAAAATAAGAGAATCTTTCCCTACTAGTAGGGAACACTTTCCCACAATATATGGGACAAGGAGAATATGTACTTCCCTGATAATGGTTGACTAGCTGTTTCTTTATTCTTGTATAGGTTGATTGGAAAAACACTATGAGAAATGAATCCAACAAGTATGAGAAACAAGGTTAAATACGGGGGATTTGACGGAAAAACTATGAGAAATACCATCTTAAAAATCATTTCTCATAGTCTATCCTATTAGTCTTCTGCCATTTATGATTAATGAATGAGAATATGAGAAATGAAAATCATAAATACACTCTAGTAGGGTATCTATTTCAAATTAAATAGAAAATCATAATGCCCTGCTTCTACATCAACAGTCTGCTCCTTAACGCTCACTTTCTTCTTATTCTTTTTACATGAGACAGCATTATTAGGGATGCAAACTGTAGCCGTTGTTCCGGCAGGAACTGTCAATTGAAGATTCAATTGCTTACCTTGCAATTCCCAATTAACAGCAATTGTGCCATAAGGTGATTCTTTCGTTACTTTTGCCCAGGTCACACCGTTTGGAATTTGAGGATCAACATAGAAGTGACGATATCCAGGGGTAGCCTCGTCAAGACGTATTCCTCCTACAGCCTGATAAAACCAAGTACCAATTCCATTGTAACAATTGTGCACACGACTTCGTTCTCCGCTCCAATATTCCCAAGTCGCTGTTGCACCATGGTCAATCATATACAGATAACCGGGATAATCACGTTTCTTCATCATTTGATAGAAGAAATCCACTTGTTTATTCCGAACAGACCATTCTGTCAAAATAGATACTCCAACCAGACCAACAGCAATATGTCCTTTATATTTTTCTTCGGTCATCATAACAACATTCTCTTTCACTTTATTGTACAAAGAATCAGGTACAACACCTACCAACATAGGATAGCACATATCCAATTGTGAGCCGGTAGAATAGATCCCTTCATCCGCACGGTAGAACGTCTGATGAATCAACTTGTTAAGTTTTTCTCTACGCATAGCAAACTCTTCCGCCTCTTCTCTTTTTCCTAATGTTAAGGCTGTCTTATACATAGTGCTCAAGCATTCGCTGATAAAACAGTTACTTACCAAATCCACTGAAGCCTGATTACCTGCATCTACTCCCATGGGTGCCAGCCAATCACCCAAATACCAGTCACGGTATTTGGTATCGGGCCAACGTTTCAGCAAACCATCTACTGTATACTTATCAACATACTTAAACCACTCTTTTCATTTGAGAATAATATTTCTCAATCAAGCGGGGATCATTATAGTTGACATACGTTCTCCAGGGAGCCTGTACAAAGAATCCGCACCAATACGGACCGCCACCACCGGCACCCGGATTAGGACCAACATGCGGCAAACTTCCTCCTTCACGCATGGAGTCTCCCCATGTTTGTACCCAGTTTGCAAAAGTAGGGGCTACATCGTACATCGTTTGCAAAGACATCGTTGAGGAGTTTCCATCCCCACCATATCCTGCACGTTCCAAATGCGGACAGTCTACCATATATCCACTAAAAGTCAGACATTTCATCGTATACTGAATCATTTGGTGAATAGCATTCAAGTCGGCATCCGAACATTCAAAAGTTGCGGTCTGTTTATAATCTCCATAAATTTGCATAGATTTCATTGCACCTGTTTCCAGTTTCTGAGGAAGATTGGAGATGCGCACATATCGAAAAGCGTGATGATTGAATTTATTTCTGAAGTATTCTCCTTGCTTACCACCAGATATATAAATATCACTTTCACCTTGCTTGTCAAATTCACCGTCTTTCGTCAAATTATCACTATATTCCATAATAACTTCATGACCTGCCGGCAATATAGGCATTTGCATCTCAAACCATCCGGTCTGAACCTTCCCCATATCTACCAGCCAGAGACTTTCACCCAGCTTCTTTACAGAAACAGCCTGCAAAATCTGATGTATCTTGTTTATCTCACATATTTGAGGGGAAGCGATATGATCGGGAACATTCACTTTCACAACAGGAGTCCATTTCATTTTATCTAAAGCCTGTGTTGAAAGATCTCGCGGAAGAATCCTTCCATCCACCCTCTCACCTCCAAACTGCAAAGCACGCCAAGTACCTGTATCCGAATAGCCACTTTCACGTCCGTACCATGATCCGTCTGTCTTCGTTACGACTTCCCATTTACCATTTCTCAACACATCCAATTCTGCTTTTACCAGCGGACCTTCATAAGCTGCTCCGAAAGTCGTCGTTTTATACCAACCTTGTCCTAGCCAGATAAGCAAATCATTTTCTCCTTCTCTTAAATAAGGAGTAATATCATAAGTAACAATTAGTGAACGTTTAGATAAATGTGATACAGCAGGGGTCAGAACGTCCTCCCCAACCTTTCTCCCATTGATATAAATTTCGTGATAACCTAACGTATTTACATGCAGGAAAGAAGTCTCTCCCTGAGTCAATTTCACTTTCTTGCGAAGAATAGGAGCACAAATCTTACCACCTTCAACAGAAGCCCCTATATATTCTCCTTTCATCTGTGACTGATCCAAGATGCCAACTCCAAAACGGGCAACAGGACTCCATGATGAAGCTTGTTTTTTAACATCCCAAACGCGTACCCGCCAATAACACAAAGAACGAGAAGTTAAAGCCTTTCCCTGATAAGGTACCATAACCGAAGCATTGGATTTCAATTTCCCGGTATTCCATAAATCAGCTTTATCCTGCACCAACAGAATACTATCCGAAGCTACCTGTATTTCATAATAAGTTTGCCCGCCTTTCCAGCCGTCCCCCTTTAACTTCCAACTGAAGTGAGGAGTCACATTATCAATCCCCAAAGGATCAATAAGATTCTCACATTTTAATTCCGCCAAATAGAAAGGCGAAGTATTCTCATTTCCATATACTATCATCGACAGACAACAGAAATAACAAATCAAACCTAAACATAACAATCGTTTCATTCTATTCATCTTCTATTATTATTCAACTCTTGTCAGCCTCACTTTATGAATGACAGGTTTATTGATTTTATAAATTGTTTCAACGAGACTCTTTATATAATTGCTCCAAACTCCCCGTATTTCGGGGTTCATCGCTTTTATATACCAGTCGTAGCTCATCCTGAGAAACCCATCTTTAGGTAAGTACTCTTTTAGCTTATCAATAGCCTTCTGATCGTCTGCAAACAACAATCCTTCTTTTTTCAGGAATGAATATTCGGTCCACAAGTATTCTCTAAAACGTTTCTCCACTTCAAACCGTTCTTCATTCAGATACATGATTTTCGCAGCTTGTTGATATTGGGGAGTATTTGGGTAATCTGCCAAATTCACACCATTCGCCAACTTTTCGGATGAGAGATTGTCAATAAACTGATTGTCTATAGTTAACCGATACATTCCTTTCTCTAAGTTTGTTACCTGAAAACGTTCCTGATTAAACTCTTCCATAAATGGAACCAACTGCATTGCATCGCGTTGTGACCTTTTATTTCCCCAACCACTTCTAGAAATAGAATCCAGCGGATAAGGAAGAGCATACGCCAGATAATCAAAAGTCAGATCAGCTCCGCTCTTTTTTAGTTTTGAAATCTTACAGTTCTTATGGGTTATTACAAATGAATGATATGCATCAATAGATACTGATGACACTTCATCCCCAGCCAGTCCCTGTGCTTTCAGAAACAAATAGGCCATGACCATCTGTCCGTCATTATCCGGATGAATTCTATCTATCCTGCAGAATGTAAATGTAGAATCTGCCTCCTGCTCTTTTCTGCTTATCTCACGCATCGGTTGGTTAAAATCAACAAAACCCCAGCCATTCTTTTTAGCCGATGTACGTTGGGCATCTATGATTTTTAAAATGGCGTTGTTCTTATTATGCAATATAAAATTATTAAACCGGGAAGTCTCATCATAAGGAGAACCACCAATCAAAACTTTCTTTATTTTATTTTTAGCCAGTAAGCGTTCTTCTATTTCCCGATAGCTTTCCAATGACTTTGCAATCCGTTGTTCCGACAGTTCTTTTGCATCGTCTTTCATGTAAATATCATAACCGGTATCATTCATACCGAAAGTTAGAGTCACATAAGTTGGTTTCCTGTTGAAAACATCATAGTCCAAGCGATCCTTCATATCCCACGCACTCTCTCCACCAATTCCGGCATTCATGATAGTAATCGGTTTATCCGGGAAACGAGTCATGTAATACAACCAGATAAATGAATGATAATGTCCGCCGTGAGTAATGCTGTTTCCTACAAATACCACACGTTCCCCTTCTTCAAACCGAGGTATTGTTGTTTGTGCCTGTAAGTAATCGCAATTTATATAAACTAAAGATAACAACAAAAGTATCCTCATTTTTAGTCTATTAGCCATTTTCTTTATTCTTTTAATCAAACCATAAAGATAACCGTACAACAATCAATCTGCTATATCCAGCTTATTCTTCTCTGCTTTCCCATACTGTTTCACCAATACACTTACGCCTCCTTTCAACAGTTCGGGAGTCGCCTCCATAGTGATAACCTTTTCTTCGCCCGGCATCAACGTCACATAATTATCGGACATAATAATTGGAAGTATTCGTTTTTGCGTAGCCTTATTAACAAGCCTCACCCGATTAGCAAAAGCCACAGTCCCGGAATTGTTCTTTACAGCTATATTTATCTTTCCGTCAGACATCGATTTATCCACCAATCGGCAAGACAAAGCAACTTCCGGAAGTGTGTTCAGCAATGTATAGTCAAGATCTCTCACGCCATTCCGCCAATAGAAGTTTTCAGAGATTAAATTACCTTTGGCATCTATCAGTTCCAACTTGATAAAATGAAGCGGAGTCAGTTCTTCTATCTCTTTTGGTTTCTCACCGTAGATTTCGAATTCGAACAAAGAATATCCAAACTGTGTGGCACGGCTGATGCCTGCCAATTTCACATAACGTGCTGTAACAGGTTCCAATTCAATCTGTTCAGTACCACCTCTTCCATCTTTGTTGGCATAAACGGTTTTCCATTCTTGCGCATCATTCGATACTTGCAGTTCGTATTTCTTAGCACAAGCTGCCTCCCATTTCAAAATAACCTTTTCTATCTTTCTTCTTTACCAAGATCAATGTATATCCATTGAGGATCACTGTATGCACTTTCCCAACGACTTCCGGCTCCTCCGTCAGTAACCATTGAAGCACTTTTAGAGGCACCTGTTGAAGAAGAAGCTACAGCCTTCTTTCCATAAGCCAGATTGAAAGGGTTAAAGTTCAAAGAAAAAGCTTCTGCAATGTTGCTGGCTGCCACATCGACCTGTTTTGTCTGTCCGTATGCAGGCACTTCTTTTCCATTCAGGTCATAAATTGTAGCTTTAGCTATTGCACCTTTCAAGTCCTCTGCTGTAGTATTTATTACTTTTATATTGTTATTGGAAGCATTCCATTGGATATGTAAAGGTTCACAAGCCTTTTTTGCTCCCCAATAAGCACCTGTAGGATCATAATAATAGTCATAAGTCTGCCATACAAACGAGGGATAAGCCGGATGGCTCATCCAGATCAGAAGTCCGGCTGCATCATTCCACATCTTATCGTTCCAAGCCTCATACATACCTTTCATCACTTCGATATTCAGCATTTGCGCTTTCTCGCAGAATTCTTCCAATCCGGATGATTCTCCGTACTGTGTGTTCACTGAATTCTTATAATTAACCGGGTTGGCATTAGACGCTTCCTTACCGAAGAAATGTTTGTTCCATACATTGTCATCATCATTCTTCAACTGCTCATCAGTAGGCAGAGGCCACCAGTCTTTTTCCGGGATAAACTCTTTGATGCTTTCAAATGTGGGGAAAGTGGCCGTTCCTATTTCTGTACGCATACCGTAACCGTGATCAATACCGTATGGATAAGCCGGTGTATTAAATGCCAGATTACTGCCTGAAGTTTCAAAATGGTGTCTTGGAGGTTGATTTCCCCACCAACCACTTCCGGACAATCCATCCTGATTGGAGCAAGACTTATACATACGGTCATTATTGTCCTCCTTCGCAATCATTTCACGCAGGTAATTATCCAAATCAGGTGCCGGATGCGTTTCATTTGCTCCACACCAAATAGCAATAGAAGGATGGTTTCTAAGACGTCTGACTTTATCAAGGCATTCGCTTTAAATGCTTCCGGTTGCGCCACGTCATTGTATGCTACATATAACCAAAAATCATTCCATACCATAATCCCATATTTATCACAATAATCATAAAACTCATCATCAGTAACACACCCTGTCCATAGACGGATCATATTGTAATTCATTTCCTTATGAAGTCTGATTTTCGTTTCATACTCTTTACCCTGGCAGCGAAGCAGATATTCGCTCATTCCCCAGTTTCCACCTTTCAGATAGATCTTCTGTCCGTTGATAAAGAATGTAAGAACAGGATATCCCACTACATTATCAACCATTTATACTCATACTTCTTGATACCAAATGTCATTTCTTTTACATCCGACACTTTCCATCTACAGAACAAGTTAGCTTACAAGTATAAAGATTGGGATCACCATAACCATTCGGCCACCAAAGTTTCGGATGGTCAACGACCAATTGCGCTATGTCATCTTTGTTAATAGATAGTCTGGCTGTTGTTCCTCCTTCTACCCGAATGTCTTTAGAGAAAGAAATATTCCCCGGCTGAATCACTCCGGATACAACGACATCTTTGGGGGAAGAAGAAGCATTTCTAATATCTGTTGAGACAGAAAGCTCTGCTTTCTGCAAGGTCGGTAACTCTGAACGTACCCAAGGATCTTCCATCACTACATCTCCCGTTACCACAAGATAAGCATTGCCTGTGATACCAGCCAGACGTCCCGGAACGTATGGCATCCAGTCCCAACCGGCACCAGCCAGATAACTGGGGCTACACGCAACTCCATACGGGTCTTTAGCCTTACGCGTCTTTTTCTGATCGGCATCGGTAATCAGAACAGCTATCACATTCTTACCGGATTTCTTTATCAGATTAGTTACATCAAACTTCGAACGTAACATGTGACCGCTTACATCTTTAGTAGATGTTTTTGTTCCTGATATCTTCTCGCCATTAAAATAGAAATCGGCAAAGCGGTTCGTATTGTCGAAATGAAGCCATACCCGCTTCCCCTCTGAATAAGAAGACGGGAGTTCGAATTCCGTACGATACCAGAAAGGACGGTTATAAAACGTTTCGTCTACTTTATAAATATTATCGGCATAATTAGGATCAGGAACGATTCCTGCTTCAACATAAGCAGTAAAAACAGTTCCGGGAACCACACCTTTAACGTAATCGGACATTTTAAATTCCGGAGTAGAAATCTGCTCTCCGGTTATGTTCTCTAAATCTGCCTGGGGTTTCACTTCCCAGATAATCCGAGGATTAGAGCTGTTCAAAGACATCCATGTACTCTGCTCTGCACACCCTGTCTGGATTAGAGCCAATATAACCGATACAATGATAAGCCCAAGTTTATTCATCATACTATCAAGATTTTAAAGTAACAATTTGTTTTAGAGTATGTTATTCAATCAAAGTCCCCACTCAACATTAGGTTTATCACCCATAAACAGCTCCAATGTACCTCCGGCTGCAATGTCCGCAAAATCAAGATAACATTTATTGTATTCCTGACCGTTCAACAAGGCCTTTTTGTATATAGACGTTATTTATGCTGTTATTATGAGCTATCACCGTGAATTTCTTACCAGTATAATAGCTGGGATCAAGATTGAACTCTACTTATCAAAAACCGGACTTGTAATCTCCATACGTGTATTTCCCGGACAGGAAGGATGAATACCGGAAGCAGCCAACACATACCACGCCGACATCTGACCTACATCTTCATTGCCAACAATCCCTTCAACTTTGTTTGCATAAGCCTTTTCACATGTATAGCGTGTCCATTTTTGAGTATACCAGGGAACTTCAAGCTGATTGAACAAAAAAGGAACGAAGTGCACAGGTTCATTCGCATGGTTATAATATTCATTCCACAGCATATTAGAAGGAGTTTTATTAAAGAAATCTGTTAAATCCGCAATAACTTCTCCTTACCACCCATCAAATTCACCATTCCCGGAACATCGTGAGGTACAAACCAACCTTGCTGATAAGAGTTTGCTTCTATACACCCATACCATTCTTTAAGACGTGCATTCTCCGGCCATTCTACATGTACCATCTGCTTTACGGGGACGGAACCATCCCTTTTCTTTATCAAAATAGAATGATATGCCTGTCCCTTTTCATAGAAACATTTGGCATCGTCTTCTTTCCCCATAGCTTTCGCTAATTGAGATATACACCAATCAGTATAAGCATACTCCAAAGTGGTTGAAATACTCAATGGTTCCGGAGCATACCCCAATGAATCATTACCAAAACGACGGGATGTGTTAATGGCATAACGATACGCTTTCTCTGCATCATACGTACGAATCCCTTTAATATAAGCATCTGCCAAAACAGACAAAGCAGGATTTCCCAACATACAGCCGGAATAGGAATTCAGCAATTCCCAACGTTCATAGTATTCGCGCCCACTCTGATCTGCCATAGTAATCAATGAGTTCAGTTCATCACTTACTAAACGCGGATTAATTATAGTCTGCAAAGGAAACTGACTACGAAATACATCCCATCCACTGAATATAGTACGTTTTGTAAAGGTGCTGTCAGCCGTATGTATTTTATAATCACCACCTACATAACGTCCGTCTACATCTGTATAGATACGAGGATCAATCATCGTATGATACATGGCAGTATAGAATATCGTTTTTTCATCATCCGTACCACCGGATATCCGGACACGATTAAGTTCTTTATTCCACAATTCAGTAGCTTCCTGCTTTACTTGTCCAAAATTTTTAGAGGCTATTTCTTGTTCAAAGTTATTTGCAGCACCCTCCATATCAACAAAAGAGATACCAACTTCATCTCTACAGTCTCTCCCTCCTTCGTTGGAAATTCAGTAAAAAACCAGGTGTTTACCCGTCAGTTCTTTCTTATCTTTATAACCGGAGCTTGTGATACACGAGTCAAATAAGGAATACTCACTACTTCATCACGTTTCCGAACCCAATGTTCGGGAATATCTGCACTCCAAAAGCCATAATTAGTCAAAGGTTTACTAAATTGTGCATAATAATAAACGGTATAATCGGCTTTTCCTTCACCATTACCCCATCCACCACCATCAGGTGTACACTTCATCCATCCTTGAATAGTGTAATCATCTACAACTTTAATATACTGCGAAGTAGATGTTCCCCCTACTCTACGAGCTAAATCAATCTGAATACGCGATTGGTCACTAGAAGGATAAGTAAAATGTAAAATTCCACAATGCGGTGTCGCGCTACTTTCTACTTTGATATGATAATCAGTCAATTCTACCGAATAATATCCGGCCTTAGCGTTTCAGTGGCTTTGTTATAAGCCGAACGATATCCTTTTATACTATCATTATTCTCTTTACCTGCCACTTTATATAATTCACCAGTTGTAGGCATCACAAGAAAATTGCCCAAATCACCAAACCATCCCACACCACTCATCTGGGTAAAAGCAAATCCTTCGATTGTCTTATGTTCATCACTGTATCCGGAACCGTTATCACCTCCCGTTATTGTATTAGGACTAACCTGTACCATACCATACGGAGTCGTAGCTCCGGGAAAAGTTTTACCTAATCCGTGATAAACACCGGCAGCCCCTACACTAGTACTGGCACCAATAAACGGGTTTACATAATCAGTCGGAACCAAATCTTCCGATACGGTATTGGTTGATGAGCAACCCGTCATCCAACACAAAAAGCAAACAATTAAAAGATTAGCAGTCGCTTTATACATAACAATAATCTAATTATTTTAAGTCAAACTAAGAAGAAAGTCTTAATACCAAAACGAGGCATTGAAATCGTCATTTCCGATTTACCTGCACGTGTTTTTATCTTCTTTCTTTCGATACATTGTCCATTCAAATCAACTTCCTCCACTCCGGATAATGGCATGTCAATGGTAACCTTTTGTAATCTTTCGTCTCCTTCAGAATTGAACAGGCGCAATAGTACCTTTCCATCTTTCATTTGAAGAGCACTCACTTGATAACCAGTATTCTGTAAATCAATAAATGATTTCGATTCCGGTTTCGCCACTGGATAGCAAGAATGCAGCAATGGTTCATTCCAACAATCGCTATCATCTGCGATTGATGCTTTGTCCCATTTGCCACGATGAGGTATAATTGCATACTTCATCCTCAAAGGGTGTGTTATTTTATAATCAGGTCCCCAAAGTCCTCCACCCGAATATTGAGCAGTCAGTCCTAGCGGATAGTCCTCTCCATAAGAATAAGAAGTAGTATGGTCTGATAATAAAGCCAGAGCATAGTCGCCTTCCTGTTCAGCCAAGTCAACCCAATGAAGTATAATATTATGTTTGATTTGATCCCAAGAGTCAAAGAAGTATCAGTCAGTTTGCTTTCGCATACATCAAACGGTGCATTTTTATAAACACGGGGAGAATGTAAATCAGTCGGGAATAATACACTTAGTTTAAACCGATCGTCACAATAAGCCCGACGATTATCACGCCAACGTTCCTCTTTATATTCACCAATACCTACATTCTTTTCCAGTCAACCGTCAAATCAAAATCGATTCGTCTCGTTCCTTTAGTGAGAGTGATTACTTGTGTAAACGGATGGGAAGCAATCTCACCCTCTATCTTAATTTTTTGCTCATATACATTATCCCTTACTACTGTCAGCTTGGCCGGAGTCTCTATAGAAGAACGAAATTTACCTTCTTCATAAAAAAAGCCTCGTAGCTCCCCTAAGGCATATTTCTCCGTTTTACCTGCAAAATCCTTATTCCCTTCTTTTTTAGCTATCAGGCTTTTTATGGTTCCTCCCTTTGATAAGTCAAAAACAATTTTATACATATCATTTTCAACCACGTATTCCTGTTTATTCACCTTATTACCTTCCAAAACGAATCTACTCTCCGAACCTCTTTCTTACCGGCTTCTTTCTTTTTTATACAATACGTGGAATAACCAAAGGGAGGAATCTCTGCCTCAAAAAATAATCTTATCTCTTTACCTTCATTTTCTACCAAACAACCTATATCTTTACCTTTCCAGTCATAAACACTTAAATCCGCATTTTCAGATTCCGTAGGCAGAAGAACACTTACGACTTCCTTTCTTCTCATTCCTAATGTATTAAAAACACGTATATATTGCTGTTGAGCATTATTTTGCGGAATAAACTTTTCATTAAAGCTCCGCATAGATGCCTCAATAATTCCATCTGCAAGATGATTGGTACTATCTGTCCATCGCTTAATCTGATCAGCCCATGTTCCTTTTCTATGCAGTCCATTATAAGGCACAATCCACGAATCATGATGTTGTGCCAACATCAGTGTACGCCAAGCCTCATCCATATCTGCCTGTCGACAAATATATTTATTTTCCAGATAAGCCATTACAGACATTTTCTCTGCCATGACAATTCTATTTTCTGAAACACGTACTTCTTGCGCTATTTTTTGCAAAACCTGACTTCCCCACATAAGATTCACATGTATATCTTCCTGTGAAAAATACCAGTTATCATCCGTTTTTCCGATGGAGACATTTTCAATGTAATCTCTCCATGTCATATATATAGAGTTATTTTTTGTGTTCTTTCCACTTCCCAGCCATGGGCCGTTTTTCCATCCCGCATCCTGAAAACACATACCAACGGGGTGTTTGATACCTGCGTTACGGCAATCTTTTAAATAAGCATCCGAATTTCCCCAAGCAGTTGTCTGCCAAGTTGATCCCGGCTCTAGTTTTTCACAAGCATATCTGGGAACGGTCAAGATTGCAGTCCCGTCCGGTCCCACCCAATTAACCAATTCTCCGCCATAAGCAGCAGTATACCCTCCCCAACAGGTGTTGGGACATTTCAATACAGCATATTTAAAGCCGAACTGTTTAAGGATTTGTGGCAAGCAACTTGTGAAGCAAGGTTCTTCTACCGAATAGGTTACAAAATCTACCTCCGGAAAATGTTTGTTTATTTTAGCAATACCATATTGAAACTGTCTTATTATACTCTCTCCCGAGATATTATAGCAATAAGGCTGTGCATAAGTAGGTTCGTAAACTCTACCTGATTACTAGTAGCCATCTCTTTAAAACGCAAATAAGCCTCCGGAGTCTGTACTCTGACTGTATCCCATGTTTCAGGCTCTATCTCCATACAAATCCGCCAGTCCGGATGCATAGCCAGCTGATCCACAATAAATTGAGTTTTCCACTTTACCGGATAATGGCCATATATCCCGCCATGATACCCATCAACAAAATAAGCTTGTTGAGAATAAACATTTGCATAAAAGAAAACAGTCAGTAATATGATATAAATTTTATTCATGGTATCCTAAACCTATTTATCTTTGTGTTGCTCCATTCTACACATAAATTCATATAATTTATGTTGGACAACTTCTTTATTATTTTCATATTCCGGAGATATCCAATCAACGAGTGCCAGCAAAGTCTGATTTTCTATAAATTCTTCTTTCAGCCTTTCGTTGTTTTCCACTTCTATGAGAAACTCTGTTTTTCATCAGAAGTAAATTCATCCGCAAAATATTTATTCAGACAATTCTCCATATACACAGTCCTTTTTTTATCAAAGAACGATTATCTCAATAAATACCCCTAAAAAATACCGATAAAATCATTAAAAAGTTATGCAGCCAATGTTACATTGAGTTTTGCTCTCAACTTTTTTAGTGCTATTCCCATCTGGCATTCCACTGTATTTACCGAAATGCCCAAACGTTCGGATATTTCCCTATACTTCAATCCTTCCATGCGACTTAACAAAAATATGTCACGACATCTTTTAGG
>ENA-OQJH01000916-OQJH01000916.1-human-gut-metagenome-genome-assembly--contig:-NODE-916-length-14093-cov-26.951668_pt1 | contig 14093 bp, 17 predicted proteins | sample MGYA00242597_ERZ504763 | MGnify/ENA primary metagenome ERZ504763 (study PRJEB26092, sample SAMD00036359) | human gut metagenome | host: Homo sapiens | study: EMG produced TPA metagenomics assembly of... | reverse complement strand
AAGTGTTCTAAGGGAGGGCAAAGTTTCTTCGGCTTGAAGCTCGCCAGATAAAATAGCCGCCTTGATCTGCTGTTTAATCTGCTCGTATATGGGGACGCCAGATACATTTGAAATAATCAGTTTCATTGCTGCATCCTCCGTGTGTTTTAACTGTTATGCTGTTATGTATAACAGTATAACATGCAAGGCTCCAAAAAGCAATATAGTTTAAGAAAAGTTCATAATAGCAAAAATTGGTCGGGATAATAAAATTACTATCCTGACCAATTTCTTTTAACAGGAAGTGCCTATTTCATCCGCTAATATTCCATCCAACTTTATTCCACAAAAAACACCCCGCCTAATCAGTTCCGGGATATTTACCAGAGTAGTAATGAGGCTGTATTTTACTTTCTTTGTTTGCAGTAAATGCGGAACGCTGCTGCGCCAGTGGCTGCCAACTGTACCAGAAGCAGCACAGCAAACAGACCGAAACTCTCATAGTAGAACAGTTCATCCAAAACAGGAGAACATCACAGAGAGCAGTCAAGGCAACCGTCCAGCGGATGTGCCGGGCCAGCCATTGCCGGAACACCAGCACAAGGGCAACGGGCGGGACGATCAGCAACGCCAGATTCAAAATCAAGGTCGGGGTCAGTTCCATTGCGTCGCCTCCTCGCTTTTGTTGATTTATAAATAGGAATTATATATACCCGAAAGCCGATTAACATAATCAGCGTAATATTTGAGGGAGGACAGAAACAACTGTCCTCCTGTTTGGAAGTGTTCAGCCTTATTCGAGGACTTGAGGGTTTTCTACATAAGAACGAACTGCTGTACCACAATTTTTGCAAATTACATGAATCAAATTTTCGCCTTTAAGTGTCAAAGCTTTATTTGGTTGAACTTTTGCATAAGTGGATTGAATCCCCTCAACAACATCTTTGCCACCACACCACGGGCAAACATACTGTTTCTGCTCATTCATAGAATTCACCTCCTTTCTTGTTAACAAGGTCATTGTAAAACGCAAAAAGGTCAGGCAGATGCAGACTTATTAAACAAGACCCATGTACTAATAAAGTAACTAATTAAAAGGACACCCAAAATAGCCAACACGATCAAAAGTTGCTGTACCAATCGCTGTACTCCGATATACACTGCAATCTGCATATGAAATCCTACAAACAAAAATACAAGAAATGCGCCAGACAAGATAAGGGCCAGTATAACCGGAACACCAAACCATACAGCTAATTGTTTCAAAATCAACTTTCGTATATGGGGTTCTTCAACGCCCATATTTCTTAGAACCCGAAAACGATATTTGTATTTCCCGGAATCTGATAATTGCTGCAAAGCCAAGATAGTAAAACAGGTTACAAACAAGATGATTGCGCTATATGTCAATCCAGTTTGCATAATGAAAATAATAGCAGAATTATCATTAACCTCGATTGTCCGCATGGTAATGTTATAAGTTACAAGCGAATCAGTAAGACTTGAATTTTCAAAGTATGATTTTAATTCTTGAGCAATATCATAAGAAATTGTTTTATCTGCCATCATATACCGGAATGTATTAGCTGATGTCAGTTTATTGCAAATGTGATCCGGTACAATATATATCACACTTTGAAAATTATAAAAATCTTCGCCTAAGTCTACTGTATGTGCAGAAATATCAGCAAGCTGTAAATCGCCTCCATCAGTTTTAATAGATTTGTGAGCTTCAAGATACGCCGAAATTGAATCTTGGGGCGTTATGGAAAGCCACTGGGTTGTAAATTCATGATCCCGTAAAGAAATTTCATCATAACCTGCCATCTTTAATAGATGGTTATAGTCGGACAAAGAAATCGCTGTGATGGGTGAGGCATTTTTCCTGCTATTCTCCAGTTGGTTATAAAAGTCAGTTTTGTTTACAAAGTATGTCTTAAAAGAGCAATCATCACGAACAGAAATATTCTTTTCAATGAAAGAATCAAGAAAACTATAATCCGTTACAGGCAGCTCTTTTTCGGACTGTATGCCGATATAACCAGACTGCATACCAATGTAGTCCGAAGAAATCTGTATATCAAAAGGAACTCTTTTTTCCAAAAAACCTTGTGCCCATCCAACAAGGAGTGGTGTTACAAAAAATAATGCCATGGACAATGTAAGTGTGAGGCAAATCAAAGTCATTGAAAGTGTTTTCGATTTTAATTTAGATAACAGTTGTCCAAAAAGAACAGATTTTCTTCTTTATACTTCTGGCGTTCTTTGATAACCAACAAGTAATTACTAAACAAAACGAAAAATACACTCACTCCAAATACAACACACCAAAACAGAAATCCCATATAAACATTAAAAGCACCTTTATCCATCGGCATTGCAAGGTACACTTTGAAAACTGGCAATATGGAAAGAATAATCAGTTCCAACAGGCCAATACATTCAATCAAAAAGAGCTGCTTTACTGTGTTTTGTTCTTTTCTTCTGAATCTTTCCCTTATATGCGTAATCAACATCAGAATTGGTACAATAATGCTGATTGCAGACCATATTTTGATTACCAGTCAAATTCTCCGTTAAAGTAGTAAGACAGGGTTCTAATATTATAAAAGGTAATCAGCAGATAAAGGACAAAATTTACTGGAAAGAGTTTGTATATCCATTTGTGGGGGGTTCCCAATATATCATTTTTTCGATCTGCATTTAGCATATCAATTATCTTTATTTTTCGTATCGTGCGAACTTGAGATAAACCAACTGTCGCAAAACATATGCAGAAAAATAGAATCGTCAAAATGATTGTATCTGGAAAAAGCATAAATGAAAATTCAAATGGTTTATGATACATTTGAAGCAGCATAGCAGTAATGAATTGAGAAAACACACCACCTAATCCTATCCCCACAATAAGCGAAAAAATTCCCATTATTAGTGATTCTACAAAGAAAAGTCGAGCTATCGTTGATTGCTCCATTCCAATAATACTCTGAATTGCAAATTCTCTTTTTCGCCGTTGTATCATAAAGTGGTTTACATACTGCATAAGGAACATCAGCAATACGGTAATCAATAGAATCGCATATTTTATTCCATCACCTAATATATCTAAATTAAATTCTGCTCCTATATTCGGATCATAATAATTGCTGGAAATGGAAAGAAAAGCATAAAACATAGATATACACGCCGTCAGAGTGACAATATATATCAAATAGTCTTTTGTAGATTTCTTTACATTTTCAAGTGCTAATTTAGCGTACATCATTCACGCCCCCTCCCATAATGGTAAGGACATCCAAGATTTTTTCAAAGAAAACCCTACGAGAATCACTGCCTTTGAGAATTTCCGTGAAGATCGCACCATCTCTTAAAAAGAGAATACGATTGGCATAGCTTGCCGAAAAAGCGTCGTGTGTTACCATCAGGATTGTGGCGTCAAGGCTTTCGTTAATACTCTGGATTGTGGAGAGCAAGGCCTGTGACGAGTGACTGTCTAACGCGCCGGTAGGTTCGTCCGCCAAGATCAGCTTAGGCTGGTTGATAATAGCTCTGGCACAGGCACACCGCTGTTTCTGGCCGCCGGACACCTGATAGGGGTATTTATCCAGAATATCCGTGATATTCAGCTTTCCGGCCATTTCCCGCACCCGCCCATCAATCTCGCCTGCGGGAACCTTGTTGATAGTCAGTGCCAAGGCAATGTTTTCCGAGATTGTCAGAGTGTCCAGCAGGTTAAAATCCTGAAATACAAATCCAAGATTCTCCCGACGAAACCGGGCAATCTGTTTTTCGTTGATTTCCGTCACATCGGTTCCGTCCAGATAGATATGTCCCGCACTGACGGTATCAATGGTGGAAATACAGTTGAGCAGGGTAGTCTTGCCGGAACCGGATGCTCCCATGATTCCTACAAATTCTCCCTCCTGAACGGAAAAGCTAATGTCCTGAATTGCTTTTGTAACATTCCCGCCATTTCCGTAATATTTTTGGATATGATCCAGTTTCAAAATTTCTTTCATTGTTATCACCTCTGATCTCTATTGTAGAATAAGAGTGGCTTCGTTTGTATCAAGTTTTCTTACAAAGTTCTAACAAAAATGTAAGAAGTGCAGGACCGCAATCAGCCCTGCACTTCATGGATCAGACAGTTGATGTGAAACGCCAGGGAAATGGCGGTTCCTTGTTCCGATGATTCTGCCGCAATGCCAATGCCCAGCTTTTCACAGAGCCGTTTGCATAGGTACAGGCCAATGCCTGTGGACTGCTGGATCATACGACCATTCTGACCGGTAAATCCCTTTTCAAAGATACGGGGCAGATCGGACGCAGCAATCCCGATTCCATTGTCCTCCACGACAAGAATAACCTGATCTTGCCGTTTATGAGTAGAAATGCGGAGAACCGGTTGTTCCGTACGATACTTGACCGCATTGGCAATCAGTTGGTTCAGAATAAAGCGCACCCACTTTTCATCTGAATAAACCGTGTCCTGCATTTCCTCCACTTCCAGACGCATACCACCTTGGAGCAGCAGATATTTATTATCTGCAATCGCCTGATGCACCACTTGGGACAGTGCCATTTCCCGGACAGAATAATCTTTCTCTGTATGCTCACTGCGGGCGTAATAAAGAGCTTGTTCGGTAAAGCGGTTGGTCTTTTCCAGTTCCAGCAGAAGTTCCTTTGTCCAGTCCGTCCGGTGGTTTTCACATAGGAGTTTCATGGCAGTAATGGGCGTTTTGATTTCGTGAATCCATTGCTCAATGTATTCTTTGTACTCCAGGCGTTCCCGCTCGACTTCTCCAATCTGTTCCAACATGGATTTTCCAGCCATTTTCAAAAGCTGATAGTAAACCTGATCCTCGGCCTGTTCCGGCAGCTCCATCACTTCGGAAATAAGGTATCTTTCGGAAAGCTGCTCCGCCATATCCAGAAGTTTTTTCATCTGCCGCTTCCGTTTCCAGTAAGTGAGGACAAGTCCCGTCAGCAAAATCAATGCCCATACAATCAGGATCAATACTACTGCGGAAACCGAATTGCCGCACACCAGCAAAAATACAGTGAGTGCAGCCATACAAACAAGGTTCGTCAGCAGAAATGGAAGCCTGTTTTTCCAATATCGTCTGCTGTTCATATCGTGTACCCCTGTCGGTGCTTTGTCTTGATAAAATCCGTCAGGCCGATGCCCGCCAGTTTCTCCCGAATGCGGTTGATATTGACGCTCAAAGCATTGTCATCCACATATAGCTGATTATCCCATAAATATTCAATCATATCTCCACGAGAACAGATTTTTCCTCCGTTCTTGAACAGGTAATAGAGAATTTTCAATTCGTTCTTGGTAAGTTCTACGCTCTGTCCATGATAGTCCAGACTGCTGGATTCCAGATGCAGCACCGCATCTCCATAGACGATCTGTTCCCTTTGCTGTGTGGGATAGACTTTTTTCAGCAGAGAAGCAATTTTCGCAAGCAGGATCGCTGTGTTATAGGGCTTCGTGATAAAAGCGTCTCCGCCCAGCATAATGCTATTCAGCTCGTCCATATCTGTGTTGCAGCTTGTCACAAAGATGATTGGCACTTCGGAAAATGTGCGAATCTCGGTGCAGAGAGAAAAGCCACTGGTCCCCGGTAGCTTGATGTCCAGTATAATCAAGTGTGGCTGCTCAGCTTTGATCTGATCGATCACATCGGAAAAATCCTCCGGAGCCACCGTTTTATAGCTGTTGCTTTGCAGCAGCGTTTTCAATTCATTCCGTATTAACGGATCATCTTCTATTATCAATATTTTTTCTTTCATATCAGCCTCCGTGAAAAAAATACGATATGCAGTTGCTCATTCTCCCATTGACATTCAAATAAGTCAAGTATATATGTTAAAGCAAACTACCCTTTAACCCTTTTTTGAAAACCAGTACAGCTCTTTCGGTTCCCCAAAAAGACATCGTAACAAGTCGATAGCTTTCCTTTTCCATTTCTTCTATTTTTGCATTGATTTTCTCAGTTACATTTTCCACGGTAATTCCTTCTACTAATTCTGTCCGATACATCATATTTTTACCTCCATAAGCACTCAATCAAAACCAATTCGCTTTTTCTGCTCTGAATTGAGGGGTATCGCCTTCCTGGTATGGATTATAGGTATTGCGATTACACCCAAATTCTTTCAACGACTTTATTCTATTATCCTCTATCCATTCAACCAGCGAGATTCCATCAAATTCCTCTATACTTCCATTGTTCATTTCATTTTTGAAATACCACTCTACAATCGTTTGATCTCCCTTATGAAAAAATTGCTTGATTTCCCAAATAACCACCTTGCCACGGGTATTCCATTCCTGAAACCAATGCTTTACTGTTTTTCGGTTGTTATACTGGGGACTCCAGCTTTCTGTATAGATCACATCTTCTGTAAAAATATCATCAATCCCCATATCCTGCTGATTGAGCCACATATCAAACCATAATCGGATTGTTTTTTCTCGTTCATTCATGATATAAACACCTCACCATTCTTTTGTCTTACCTTCGCGTTTGTTCTGCATAACCTGGGTTGATATACGAGAACAGGAATCAGAGAAACCAGGGCAAGCACACCAAAAACTACCGAACATTTTGCAACCGCAAATATTGCGAACATGAGCAGTATCAGCAGCCACGGATTACGCAGATTTCTGTAATAGTTTTCCTTGTCCTCATAAGAAGTATGAAGTTCAAATGGCTTACCGTCATTATCTTTTTCTACAATCAACAATTCCCGATTAAAGGTGGTGGCATTTGTTGCTATGCGTCCGCCTTTTTCAGCCATGGCCGTAGGCGTACTTTACCAACAGAGTAGTTCAGGTTGATGTTTTTATAAAATACTTTGTAACCCATCCCCTCTAAAAACTCATGATAATCGGACGCGTCGGCCTTCGATTTTTGCCCGATAAACTCTACACAGTATTTTACCTGATCCGGTTTACACGCCTCAAATTCATACAACATTTTTTCCGCCCGAATCAAACGATAGCCCTTTTCAGACATTTTATTCAGCCAATGTTCCTGGGCAGTAAACAAACCGCCAAAGAAACGATAATACTTTTTGCTCATACTGCACCTCCAATAATTTCATTAGCTACGCCTACAAGTTCATTGAGCCTTATCAGTTCCTTTTCTGCAATTTCTTTTCCTTGCGTTGTAATGAGATATTCTTTTTTCCGTCCCGCACTATCTCCAAAAGGTGCAATCCAGCCTTTTTCCTGCAACGAGTTCAACGCACCATATAAAGTACCTGCCCCCAGCGTAAGCCGCCCTTTTGTATTATCTTCAATAAATTGCATGACAGCATATCCATGTTTCGGGGTATAAAGGGAAAGCAAAATAAAGAATGTCACCTCTGTGAGCGCACCGCCTTTCGCATTGTCTCGCATAACATCTGCCTCCTTATTACGGTTACTGTAATAAATATATCACTAACCGTAATAGAAGTCAATAACGATCCAAAATATAACAGAACGCTAAGCTTTATGATATAGCAACTTGTTCATAATAGCAAAAATTGGTCGGGACAATAAATTTACTGTCCTGACCAATTTCTCATAAAAAAGCGTCTATCCTGTCCACTACAAAGACATATTTTTATATGTATAATGATTTCATTCCACAAAGAATAAAACCCGCCGGATCAGATCCGGGATATTGACCGGGGCGGTAATATAGTCGTTCACGCCCTCATGTCGGTAGTTGGTCGCTCCTTTTTGCTCATAGACATAGAAAAAGGACAGTCGATTTTCTCGGATGCCTTGTGGGTAGGGTACTAATTTTTGCTGTGTACTGCTAGATAAAATGTTTTTCTGAATACTTTATCCGATGTTCAGTACATCATGGATTACCCAAGGTTGAACTGTAACCATAACCATAAATATATAAATTACAAACAAAAGTACTTCGACCGTACCATTAACATTCTCAGATTGAAGTTTTTTTCTAAAATTATTCGGCAAAGCTTTTGATAGCAGATAATAAATCCAATATCCCAAACAGGCTCCAGCCGTATTTATAATAAGGTCATTTATATCCGATGAACCCCAGCCAAACATCTGAACAATTTCAACAGATAAAGAGAATAGAAAGCCAGTTAATGCAACGGTCTTTATGTGATGATACCTTTTATACAGAAATGGCAGGAAAACTCCTAACGGTACAAATAAAATTAAATTAAGTATGGTATCTATTGGTCCGGTTATCATACCAAGAAACGGAATCAGGGAAATCTTTGGACTAAATGACATTGTGCTTGTATAGCCAATACCTGCTACGGTTAAAATTCCAAATAGATAATAGCAAAACACAAATACAGCGGTAATATGAAGAAAACTTTGTTTTCTTCCCGATTTTTTTAAGATATAAAAATACAATAAGAGAACTGGAACTATAAACACATACCCACTAATTGAACGGATAAGAATGTCAGAAATTGATAACATATTTTTCACTCCTTTACTTGCTATCAAAATTGTTTTTGAGTATATTATACATGCTCGTGAACCAAAAATAAAGTCACATATTATTAAGTTTTTCTTCAATTTATCTGAATACTTGTGCTTGCACCTACATCATTTCAGTCTGTCGGTGGCGTTGTTCTCTTTGGCATATCGTCGCGCTGCTTCCCGGCGTTCCTCGCTGTATGGGGCGGTCAGACGGAAAGAGAAACGCCCCTTTGCAATATCAAACTCCATGCAGCCCGTTTCGTGGTCTGTGTCGGTCTGGTAGCACTCGTCGGGGTACTGCTCGGCATAAGCGGAAAGTCACCTTTTGAGGTTGGTGTTGTGGGTGCGGATATGGATAAGGGGATCTTTCTCGTCAAATCATATATCAGCGGTCTTTTCCTGTTTGGTAAGGTGTGACAAGAATTGAATACCGTTCCATGACAGACTCCTTGTTCCAAAATATATTGCATTAGAGCATTCTTTTGTTCCTCGTTAAGATGCAGAAATAACTTTTCGCCAATCTGTTTGCCGGATTCTTCTATATCAAAAACAGCTAATGTCCCATTACATCATCACCTCCGTAAAATTTTTCAATTACTCCACAAAGAACAAAACCCGCCGGATCAGCTCCGGGATATTGACCGGGGCGGTAATATAGTCGTTCATGCCCTCATACCGGTATTCATATTCCGTGGCAAGGTCGTTGTTCTCGGTGAGGATAAAGAACGGCAGAATAGGCAAATGTCCGCGAAATGTTACAACGGACAAAAAATTTTATTTTTTCGCATTTCTCTGCTATAGCAGTTCAAAATAATAACTCTATTATAGGCAGTTATCAAAGGTTTATCAATGCGGCAACTGTAAACAGATCCTCTGCCAAAGACTCTTAAAACTACTGGCAAGCAATGCAATCTTACGTAAGATTGCGTATTTAGCAGAAATCCCGTTTCCAGAATTCCTGCTAATGCTTGTTGGTGACATATCCCCAAACCCCTGAGATCATTGCCGGTGGCAATGGCTGCGCGTTCCGTTGGAACGCTGAAAACCAAAAGCAGACAAATCTTATTGACGGGATTTTTCTGTGCTGCGCTGCGGTTGTGCTGATTGTAGTTTACGCAAGGCTTCTGCCAATTCATCATCATAAACACGAATATCGTAACCGCATACATTGAAAATCGTATAGTCCGTTTCATAATCGTCCCAGACAGCCAGATTTTCTACAACGATTTTTGGGAGTTCGCAAAAGAGCGTTTCTTTCTCTTGTCGTCGTTTTAATTTCTGCTGGTAGTCCTTAACAACATGACGGACAACTTTCTTCAAACAACTTTCAAAACGGCATTGAACTGTTTTCTGGAAGTCAGACGGTTTCATCAATCTCACCCCCTTTCCGCTATGACGTGAAAAGTGGTTCTCCCTCTTTCCGCACCATATAGGGAACGGCAGGTGTGATTTGTTAAGTTGAGAACTCAAAAAATCCAAAATTTTTCCAGAATGAAAAAAGCCCGCACAAAACAGACTGTTTGCACGAGCGAATGAATTTATATATCTAATTAACGATTTTATTGATTGCTTTTTCCATTTATAGCCGATAGATTTCTTTAAAACATTCCATGAAACATACTCCTTGATTTACACATCAAAATTATTTTCCAAAATCATAAAGTATATTTCTAAATAATTTCTAAATGTACCATAGACTTCTTTGTTTGATGTGGATAGCATAAAAACCTTATGATACAATATCTAATTAAAGGAGATGAAATCACATGAATAAAATTGCTATTATTGAAGATGATATAGACATTTGCAATATGATTGCAAAATTCTTAGAAAATAATAAATATATCGTTCATTATGCCTTGAATGGTGCAGAGGGAATAGAATTATGTAAATCGCTTGTTCCAGATTTAATAATACTTGATATTATGTTACCGAAGTTAAATGGAAATGATGTATTACAGAGATTGCGTAAATTTACAAACGCTCCTGTCATTGTTGTTTCCGCCAAAACAATGGTACAGACAAAAATAGATTTATTAAAATTAGGTGCTGATGATTATATGACTAAGCCGTTTGACCTGCATGAGCTTCTTGCTCGTATTGAAGCAAATTTGAAAAGGACTTCAAATACGTCCTGTCAAAATGATACTTTGACATATAGAGATATTGAAATCAATAACTCTCTAGTTTATATCAAAGAGGTATTAGTATCTTTTACATCAACCGAGTTAAAGATTTTAAGACTATTATTGCAATATCCGCAAAAATTTTTTTCAAAGCAAAATTTATATGAATCCATTTGGAATGAAACTTATGCTTATGATGATGATACGATAAATACCCATATCAGTCATATTCGTAAAAAATTAAGGCGATTACAAATGAAGATTATATACAAACCATTTGGGGAATCGGTTATAAAATTAAATAACTTTAGATTTTCTTTAGACTTATTAGATATAGTGGCATAGAAAGGAGTGTTTAGAATGACAAAATTTATATGCGAAACAAAAAATCTAAGCAAAAAATATAAAGATTTCTATGCTTTAAAGAATGTGAACTTAACTATTCCAAAAGGAGAAATCTACGGTCTTGTAGGCGAAAATGGGGCAGGAAAAACGACTTTAATCAGGTTATTAACAGGTCTTAATTTTAAGAGCGAGGGAGAAATTATCCTATTTGGACATAAGGATAATCTGCAACATGAAAGGTCAAAAATCGGTTGCACGATTGAAATGCCTGCGTTATATAAGGATATGACAGCTTCTCAAAATTTGGAAGTACAAAGAATACAACGAGGTATTCCAAATAAAAAATGTATTACCGATACTCTAGAGTTGATAGGCTTATCCAATGCTGGTAAAAAAGAGTAGCAAACTTTTCTTTAGGAATGAAACAAAGGCTTGCTTTAGGCGTTGCATTATTAGGCGAGCCAGAATTTTTGATTTTGGACGAACCCGTCAACGGACTTGACCCAACAGGAATTATTGAATTAAGAGAACTTCTTAAAAAATTAGTAAAAGAACGAGAGGTAACGATTTTAATATCCAGCCATATATTAAGTGAATTACATCAGCTTGCTACCTGTTACGGATTTCTTCATAAAGGAGAACTTTTGAAACAAATTTCTACCGAAGAATTAAACGAAGAATGTAAACGCCATATTTGTTTAAGGACAGATAATATCCAAAAAACCACTCTTTTATTAGAGCAAAAGGGAAATATTAACAATTACTCCGTTTACCCCGATAATTCTATTCGGATATACGAGTGCTTAGATAATGTAAGAATGATTTCTAAATTACTATCCAGTAATGGAGTTATTATTGATGAAATTTCTGTGCAAGGAGAAAATTTGGAAACATACTTTGAAAATCTAATAGGGGGACGAAAAAATGTTTAATCAAATAAGAGCAGAATTTTATAAGTTATTTCATACAAAGGCATTGTACTTAACCTTTGCTTTGATTTTAGCAGTCTTTGGAATTTTCTCCATAGGCGGTCAGCAACAATTTGTGGCATCAAGTTCAAGTTTAGACGAAACATGGAAAATAGGAGAAACTGTTGGATTTCTTGCTCGTGCTTATAGCGATACAGCACACCCATTGATTGAAGAAATAATAAGGACAGCCACATCTTATACTGTATTTTTCTGGCTGATTGTTCTTATATTTTCTGTCATTTTCTTTTCAAGAGAATATACGGATTCAACAATTAAAATTGCAATCGCAAGCGGACAAAGCCGAATTAAGTTTTTTGTTGCGAAATATATTGTGATTTCGATTACCAGTATATTTCTATACTTTTCATTTATTATGATTGCATTTATAATAGAATGTGCGAAATTTAATATTCCAATACAACTGTTTCCAATGCTGAAAATTGCAGGACTAAATTGTATGATTATGGGAGCATTTATCGGAATTACACTTATGTTATGTGTAATATTCAAACATACGGCAATCGTTGTAGGTGCTATGTCATTGTTTACATTTAGCGGACCGCTTATCTATATGATGACATGGGATAATATGTCAACTCAATCATGGAGAGTTCTAACCTATTTAAAAATAAATCCTATGTATTACTGGATGAATACCTGTTCTTATAATATGATAAATAATTTAGAAATCAATATTTTGATTTATTTCGTGGGAACTGTAATTATTACATTTCTTGTTTCAGCATTGATACTAAGAAAGCAAGAAATACGCTAATCATAACAGAAAGGGGAAATGCGAATATGTTATATTTCTTATTGATTTGCTTTATTTTCATATTAGCATTTTCCTTATTCTCTATTATCAGAACAATTCGCAACATAAATAAGCAAATAAAGCAACAACGGAAAATACGAGTATCTTTATCAAATAGGGACATTGAAGAATTAGCTTATGCAATCAATCAAAAAGATAATCTACATAAAAAATTACAGGTTCAAATTAAGCAGGAAGAAGAACAGTTAAAACAGTCTATATCTAATATAAGCCACGATTTAAGAACACCTTTGACATCTATACAAGGCTATTTAACACTTCTGCAAGAATGTGAAGATAAACAGGAACAAGGACAATGCATTAAAATCATTAAGGCAAAAACAGATTATCTCACGGATTTAGTACAAGAGTTTTATGATTTATCTGTGATAGAAAATGAGCAAGTTGATGTTGAATGTGAGCGTGTTGACATAAATAGAATTGTTACAGATTGCTTAATTGAAAAGTATTATGAATTTGGAGAAATCCAACCAACCATTCAAACAGAAAATACTCCTGTATGGATATACGGAAATAACCTTATCTGTAAACGAATTATTGAAAATTTAATTGTAAATGCACTTCGTTATTCAGATAATTACATTGAAGTTTCTATCAATCAAAAAGGAGTGTTCACAATTAAAAATTCAACAAAATCCCTTGATGATATTGATGTAAACTTATTATTTAACAAGTTTTATACTGTTGATAAATCACGCACCAAAGGAAGTTCTGGTCTGGGCTTGTATATTGTAAAGGAATTGCTGAAAAAGATTGACGGTAAAATTGAAAATGTAAGTTACGAAAAAAATATTTTGTCTATTAGCATTTGTTTTCCCTTGTATAATGATAAAAAGTTACTGTGATCAGAACATCTGAATACAGTAACTTTTTTAGTAGCTTTAACTCTCTTTTATAAGTTTTTCAAAATATTCTCTTTTCTTCTCTGGAAGTTGATTTAAAAATTCTTCCAGCCATTTTTCTTCTTCTAAAATTCCCTCGTCCTCATAATACTCTGGATATTCCAAATATATTTCATGTTCTCTTTCTTCTCGTTCTTCGTCAGCTTGTGCTAAGTCCATATATTTTCCAATAAGGAATTGAAGATATTGACTATACCCAAGAGAACTAACTAAATAAGTAATTCGTTCATAGTCTTTCAATGTCATTTCTTTTTTTCCAGTTAAAAGGTCATGGTCGTAAGAAGAACAAACTTCTAAAAATTCCTGTTCCTGCGTTTCTGCTTTTTTCATTGTTCATACGGAATTTTCCATAAGGTAAGAGGTCAGCAGAAGTAGAAGCGATACCCTCAATATCGGTACGAATTATCTTTACCACTTCATTTTTCTTGTATAACTTGCCCTCAACCAATACCGCATTATCAT
>ENA-OQJH01000915-OQJH01000915.1-human-gut-metagenome-genome-assembly--contig:-NODE-915-length-14102-cov-1.916136_pt1 | contig 14102 bp, 18 predicted proteins | sample MGYA00242597_ERZ504763 | MGnify/ENA primary metagenome ERZ504763 (study PRJEB26092, sample SAMD00036359) | human gut metagenome | host: Homo sapiens | study: EMG produced TPA metagenomics assembly of... | reverse complement strand
CGCTCTTAGAGAAATAGCTTATCAATATATGACATTCATAAATTTATCTTTTTTAAAATTCAATTTTATAGAATATCTTTTTTAAAATTTTAAATTTTAATAAATAAAAAAACGCCGCATTCCGGCGTTTTATTTATTCCTCAATTATACTTATTCACATTTTTTAGTTATATATGCTCACTTTTAGTTATATATTCTCTCTTTTTCTTGTATTTCCGTTTTTATAATATTTTTATGCGCAACCTTTATATGCCGACATGTTATAACGGCTCTCTTGAAGGCATTCCGGCCTTCCTCGGATATTTTGCCGGTGTAATTTTAATCTTTTTAATATTTACAAGCGCCCTTCCCATATCTGTTTCCGGTAATAAAAATTTGTCTGTTTTTTCGATTTTTCCGCCAAGTATATTCACTGCCTTTTCTGCCTGTTGAATTTCTTCATCAGATGAGCCGCTTTTATATGAAACAAAATATCCGTTTCTTTTTACAAAAGGAATACAATACTCACTCAAAGTTGATAAATTTGCAACAGCTCTCGATACGCAAAGATCAAACTGTTCTCTGTATTCCTTTCTTTTCGCATAATCTTCCGCTCTTCCGTGAAGTGTTTCGACGTCTGCAAGATCTAATTCTTCTATAACTGCATTTAAGAATTTTATTCTTTTATTTAATGAATCAAGCAAAACAACGTGAATATGCGGAAACGCTATCTTTATCGGAAGTCCGGGAAAACCTGCTCCTGTTCCTATATCTATTACCGCATCTATCTTATTCATATCTATATTTCTTACAAGCGTCAGACTATCTGTAAAATGTTTCAGATTTACCTCATCATAATCGGTAATTCCTGTCAGATTCATTACATTATTCCATTCTACGAGCATTTCATAATAGCGATCAAACTGCTCTTTCTGATGTTCTGTAAGATTAATATTCAATTTTTCAAGTTCTTCTTCAAACTTACTTTTTTCTGCCATCATCTTTTCCTCTTTTAACTGTTCCACTTTTCAGCCTGTTCTATTTGTAATAGAATAGGGATTTTAATGATAATACTTCATACAAATATAAAATCTATTTTATATTTTATTCTCTATCTACATTCTAAATACTTCTCATCTGCTTCCTAAATAAACAAGAAGAACCGATACATCTGCCGGAGATACTCCTGATATTCTGGATGCCTGTCCTATCGATGCAGGACGGATCTGATTTAATTTCTGTTTTGCTTCTATACGGAGACTTTTTATTTCATCATAATTTATTATCTTCCGGTATCTTTTTATTTTCCAATTTTTTAAATTGTTCCACTTGACGCATCTGACGTTTTATATACCCGTCGTATTTAATGTTAATATCAACCTGCTGTGCCACGTCTTCGGGAAGATTTTTTCTGTTTTTGTCTATCGGAGCAAGTTTTTCATACGATAATTCAGGTCTTCTGATCAGTTCCGCAAGAGTTGTTCCTGATGTTAACGGGGTGCTTTCATATGTTTTTAACAGATTCTGACTTCTTCCGACGTTCCGATATTTACCCGTTCCACCCGATGTATTTCTTCTTCGATCAACCGTTCTTTTTCAAGCAGTTTCTCGTATCTTTCTTCGCTGATAAGGCCTATCTCATATCCTAATTTTGTTAATCTTTGGTCTGCATTATCCTGTCTGAGCAAAGTCTGTACTCTGCTCTTGAGTCATCATCCGATATGGCTCGCGACTCTCTTTTGTAACGAGATCATCGATTAAAACACCTATATACCCCTGTGATCTGTCAATGACAATTCCTTCTTTTCCCTGCAATTTTCTTGCCGCATTAATTCCGGCTACGATTCCCTGTGCCGCAGCTTCTTCATATCCCGAACTTCCGTTAAACTGCCCGCCGCTGAATAATCCTTCTATATTTTTAAATTCCAACGTACTTTTTAACTGCCTTGCATCTATACAATCATACTCGATCGCATATGCATTTCTTACGATCTTTGCATGTTCCAAACCCGGAACACTTCTATACATTGCATACTGAACGTCTTCCGGTAATGAACTCGACATTCCGCCGACATACATTTCATTTGTATGGATTCCTTCCGGCTCAATAAAGACCTGATGTCTGTTTTTATCTGGGAATTTTACTACTTTATCTTCTATCGACGGACAATATCTCGGTCCTGTTCCTTCAATCGCACCGGAAAACAGCGGCGATCTGTCCAGATTTTCCCGAATGATTTCGTGCGTCGTTTCGTTTGTATATGTAAGCCAGCATGACACTTGATCGATCTGAACGTCTTCCGGATCTGTCGTAAAAGAAAGGCACGACTCTTTCATCACCTTTTTGTTCTTCCATCTTTGTAAAATCGATTGAGTTTTTATCAATTCTTGCAGGAGTTCCCGTTTTAAATCTATACATCTTAATTCCAAGTGATTTCAAACTGTCGGTAAGATAATTTGCGCTCTGCAGCCCGTTAGGACCTGTCTGCGTACTTATTTCTCCGTAAATGCAGCGGGCTTTTAAATATGTGCCTGTACACAAAATAACGGCTTTACACGGATATATAGCCCCCGAATATGTCTGAACCCCTTTTATTTTCCGAATTCCAGATTCATTCGGATCGTCTGCTATAATATCTGTCACTTCCATCTGACGGATATCAAGATTGTCCTGTTCTTCCAAAACCCTCCGCATCTCTTTGCTATAGTCGGATTTATCTGCCTGTGCACGAAGAGAGTGAACTGCCGGACCTTTTGACTGATTTAACATTTTCGACTGTATAAATGTCTTGTCGATCACCTTTCCCATTTCTCCGCCGAGGGCATCGATTTCTTTTACAAGATGTCCTTTTGAACTTCCCCCTATATTCGGATTACACGGCATCAATGCAATACTGTCTACACTTACCGTAAACATTACCGTTTTAAATCCTAACCGGGCGCACGCCAGCGCTGCTTCACATCCTGCGTGTCCCGCTCCTACAACCGCAATATCATATTGATCTTTATTTTCCCATACAGAATTTGCTGAATATTTCATTTATCAAGTCTTCTCCTACTGAATTTCCCGTAATATACCCGAGACTTTCATACGCATCCATCAAATCGATCGAATAAAAATCTTCCGGCATATTATCATCGATACTTCTTATTACCTTTTTCATACTTTCGAGAGCTTCCAACAGAGCGTTTTTCTGACGAACATTTGATATATACACTTGATCATTAAATGAAATGTCGCCTTTTAAAAACATCTCTTTCACTTTATCTTCCAGGTCTTTGATTCCTCTTTCTTCTTTTGCAGATATTGAGATGATCGGAATATTTGAAACTTTTTCTTTTATATGTTCTGCCGAAATCACAGTGTCGATATCTGATTTATTTAATAAAACAATCGACTTTTTGTCACTGATCATATTAATGATCTTCTCATCATTTTCATCCAGACTTCTCGATGCATCGACTACATAAATGATCAGATCTGCTGTCTCTGCATATTCTAACGCTTTATCTACGCCGATTTTTTCAATCAGATCTTCTGTCTGGCGGATTCCTGCCGTATCGACAACATTTAAGTTGAGTACGCCTAATTTGATCGTCTCTTCTAATACATCTCTCGTTGTTCCTTCTATATCTGTTACGATTGCTCTCTCATGTCCTGCAAGAACATTCAAAAGTGACGATTTTCCTGCGTTCGGTTTTCCGACAATCACCGTTTTGATTCCTTCTTTTATCACGCGACCGTCATCTGCCGAATGAATCAGTCGTTCCAATTCCTGAATAATCTCTTCCGCCGAACTGCGCAAAGTATCGGAATATCCATCTACGCTGATATGCTCCGGATCATCAAGCGCTGTCTCTATAAATGCCGTATGATAAATAATTTTTTCTCTTATATCATTAATCTTCTTTTTTACGCTTCCTTTTAGCTGGCTGACAGAACTTTGAAGTGCATATTCGTTTTCGGAATTGATTACATCTATAACCGCTTCAGCCTGTGAAAGATCCATCTTTCCGTTTAAAAATGCCCTCTTTGTAAATTCTCCCGGTTCGGCGGGACTTGCCCCGTTTTTTAACACGAGTTCCAACACTTTTTTACAACAAATGTTCCGCCGTGACAATTTATCTCCACGGTATCTTCTCCTGTAAATGTTCCGGGAGCTTTCATCACAGTTACAAGAACCTCGTCTATTACTTCTTCCGATTTCTTTTCTGCCGAAGATATTTCTCTGTCTACAATATATCCATAATTTATCGTATGGCTTTTTACTTCACAAAGCTTTTTCTTACCTCTGTAAATACGGTCTGCAACTAAAACAGCTTCCTCTCCGCTGATTCTCACAATTCCTATTCCCGAGTTTGTCATTCCGGTCGATATGGCTGCGATCGTTTCTTTTCTCATTTTATCCCGTTCTCCCGATTTCTTAATTTAATACTTAACTTCCCGCAAACTAAAAATAAAGCATTACATTTTATTTTAGATTGAAAGTTCCCATTCGTCAACTTAAAACATTTCCGTAAACGTCAGCTTATTTATCCACTTATTTATTCACAAAAAAAACGCCTGACGTTTCACGATATCCGCAAACTATCAGACGTCTTTTATTTTATTTAATTATCTTTTTAATGTAACTACAACTTTTCTGTACGGCTCTTCACCTTCACTGTGTGTCGTTACATATGGATCTGACTGCAGTGTGGAATGAATAATCCTTCTTTCATACGGGTTCATCGGCTCAAGTATAACAGGTCTTCTGTTCCTTTTTACCTTATGTGCAATATTTTTCGCAAGATGTTTTAATGTCTCTTCTCTTCTTGCACGATAATTTTCTGTATCGAGTTTCACTCTTACATAACCTGACTGATGTTTGTTTGCAACGCGGTTTGCAAGATATTGAAGGGAATCAAGAGTTTGTCCTCTTTTACCGATAAGAATTCCCATATTCTCACCTTTCATATCAACATAAAGAGCTCCGTCTTTGTCGATTGACGATGTGATCTCAACATCCATATCCATCGCTTTTAATGTGTCTTTTACAAACTGCTCTACATATCTGATCGTCTCATCTTCTACTTTTGCAAGAAGCTCTTTTTTCTTTACAGATACCGGCTCTGACTTTTCTTCTTTTTGCATTTGCTGAAGCTTTCTTCTTTTTCTGTCTTTTTCTTCCCGCACAGCTTCTTCCTTTTTCGCTGCTTCTTCTGCCTGATGTTTCTTTTACATTCATTCTTCTTTTACATTGTCTTTCTTTGCAAAATACTCTTTTACGGGATTCTCTCTTATTGTTTCTTCGACAGCTTTCAGAAACTCTTCTTCTTCTTTATCTTCTTTTTTCCACGCTTCGATCACAGCCTGTTTCATACCGATTCCAAGAAAACCTGCGCTTCCTTTTTCAATGACATTATATTCAAGTCTGTCGCTTGTAACACCTAATTGAATCAACGCTTCTGTAATCGCATCGTCCAAAGTTTTCGCAGATACTCTGATACTACCTTTCATACCATTCATTCCTTTCCCGCAAACAGTTTACTTCTTCTTTTTATTATCCTGCTTCTCCGGAATCACTTCTTCTGTTTTTACACCGCTGTTATATTTATTTACAAGATTTGCCTTTGATGTAAGACTTCCGGGTTTTGCATTTTTCGCAAGTTCCTGTGCTTTTCTGATCTTTTCTTCTTTTTCGGCATCGATTGCTCTTCCCTTTGCCTTAGAAGAAGATGTTCCTACGTTCCGGGTACTTGTTGTTGCCATCTTATTGATTTCTTCTGCCGAAGTACCTTTTTTCTCGCGTTTCTTTTTCGCTTTTTCCTGATTTTCTTTTATAATATCATCAATACTCTTTTTCGACAAATATTTATTTACCGCAAGCTGCTGAACGCTTCGTACAGCCGCGCTGGCTACCCAGTATAAACCAAGTCCTGCCGGGAGTGTAAAACCGAATACAACAGAGATCAACGGCATTGTATAAGTCATTGTCTTCATGGAAGCTGCCATCGGATTATCATCACTCATTGCCGCTCCACCTGCGCCTGCCTGTGAAAGTTTCACGCTGATAAACTGTGTCAAACCTGCAAGTACCGGAATCAGTACTGCGATAATAACTCCTGCGATCGAAGCCGCCGCCAAAGCATCTGTAAGAAGATTCCACGGATGTGCTCCTATATCGACTCCCAAAAAGTTATTCAGATGAGAAACTTCTGACATAGTATTATTTACAACGCTTTCAAGTTTCGGCATCTTATCGACCAGCTCATTCCATGTGGAACTTGGAATTTATACATCACTTCGATCATATTGCCCGCTTTAGTATAATCTAATGATTCAGCTCCCGGAACAAGACCTGTCGCAAGAGATGACATAATCTTCTCATACCCTGTTGTTGCCTGGATTTTCTCAACAAGAGGTATATATACGTTTCTTACTTTTGTAACATATTCCGGAATATTTTGTACTACCGGATAAAGTCCGAACAGGAATACGAGCTGCAATAATGAAGGAAGACATCCGCTTGACATCTTCAGACCATATTTATCGTAAACCATATTCATCTCTTCCTGCTGTTTCAGCATGGAAGCCTGATCCTTTTTATTTGCATATCTTTTCTGGATCTTCTGAATCTCCGGCTGCATTACTGCCGACATCTTTGTAAACTTCTGCTGTTTGATCGTAAGCGGAAGAAGAAGCGTATATACGATAATCGTAAATACGATAATCGCCACACCGATATTTTCAATTCCGATTGCGCTCAACGCGTTGTAGATTCCGTTCATGACCTGACCTAACAGCCATGATACTTGCTTAATGATCGGCCAGTCATAAATTCCTGCAGCCGACATTACAAAAATTTCCATTACTTGTCCTCCTTAAGGTACCGGATCATACCCGCCTTTTGAAAACGGATTGCAGCGCAGGATTCTCCAGACGGTCAGTGCACCGCCTTTAACCGCACCGTATTTTTCTATCGCCTCGATCCCATACTGAACATGTGGGATAATACTTACATGTGCTGTATCCTTTCATACCGGATAAATACTTTCTGTAAAACCGGATCAGCCATAACATCACCTGCTTCATCCGCGCCACTTCCTTTTAATTATTTATATATTTTATGAAGCTTTCCGAGGTGGATCAGTGCGCTCTCAATCTCATGATAATTTCTTCCTTTGGCACTTGTTCTTGCAATTACAACTATATCTATTCCACACCGGAAATGTTCTTCCGACAGTCTGTAACTTTCTCTTATCAGTCTGGTCAGATGATGTCTGACAACACTGTTTCCGACTTTTTTACTTACCGATATCCCTATTCGGTTTTCCTGAAGTCCATTTTCTAAAATGTACATAACAAGATAACTGTTTGCAAAAGACGTTCCCTTTTTATAAACATTCTGAAAATCTCTGTTTTTCTTTAAAGACTGGGAAAATTTCATTCAAAACCTCTTCTTCAGTCTGTCCTGACTGCTTAATAAAAATAAATAGAAGAAAAGGCCACATATATGCGGCCTAAGCTGATAACTGTTTTCTTCCTTTTGCTCTTCTGGCAGCTAAAACTTTTCTTCCGCCTGGTGTCTCATTCTTGCTCTGAATCCGTGAACTTTTGCTCTGGATCTTTTCTTTGGCTGAAATGTCATTTTCATTGGTACATACACCTCCTTGTGGTTGATATACTTATTATAAAGTATTTACAATATTTGCCTCTTTTTTTCGTATCTCTACTATATATAGTGTTTATATAGTACTACTGCTGATAAACAGAAAGACACTGCTCTTAATTATATGCAAAAAAGCCCATAAAGTCAAGCATTAGCAGCGAAAATACTAAAATATAGTTTTTCACATATTTTTTTAGAAATTTTTTTTATTACCGCTTTTTTTCACACCTGTTCCTTTTATTTTTTTAGTTATCCAAATCTTTTCCACAGAATTATCTACATTTCTGTTTCTTCGCTCATTTCTTTTCCCATATTCTCAAACGCCTTATTATTTCCTGAGATTTTCACTTTTTTGTTTCATTTACAAATTTCCCTGATTTTCACCAAATTTCGAGTTTCCACATTATCTACATTTTTCTTACCCACAGTAAGAGGATTTATCCACAGTTATTCACATTTTGTGGATAACTTTATCCAAATTTGTGGATAAACCAGCAAAACAGTGTAGAAAACCACTGGATATTGTGTAGATAGCCTGTAGAAAAATTTTTATTTCTCTTTAAGTTTCCCTTTTTATCGGCGTTGATAGTGTTTAAAAAGTTTTCCACATTATCAACAAAGTTTTCCACCTATCAAATTGTTTCCTGTTATTTTTACATTGCTTCTATTTTCATTTTGATGTAGAATGTAGTTGAGATACTCTGCTTATCTCTCATTTTATATTAATTAGGAGTTTACCATTGATGAACATTGTAGAAGAAAACTGGGAGCAGATTTTGAATAAGATGAAACTAGAATATTGCTCATCCAATATTTCGTACAATACGTGGATCGCACCACTTACCGTTTACGAAGTAACCGATGACACCGTATATATTCTTGTAAAATTACGTGCCAGCCTGGAGCACATTGAAGAAAAATACCTGCTTCCTTTTAAAGTATGTATTGCAGAAGTCACAGGTTACGAATATGAAGTCTCTTTCGTGACCGACGATCATGTTGTCATCCAGGAAAAAAAGATACGGCAGTAAAAAACAGCAGTCAAATGCGATTTCGAACAGGCCAACCTGAATCCAAAATACACATTTGATACTTTTGTTGTAGGAAGCAATAACAATTTTGCTCATGCTGCATCCCTTGCTGTTGCGGATTCTCCGGGTGAGATTTACAATCCTCTCTTCCTCTACGGAGGTGTAGGACTTGGAAAAACCCACCTGATGCACTCCATTGCTCATTTTATTCTGGAAAAGGATCCGACGAAAAAGTCCTCTATGTAACCAGTGAGACTTTTACGAATGAACTAATCGATGCTTTGAAAATAGGTAAAAACGGAAATGAACTTGCGATGACGACATTCCGTGAAAATACAGAAATAATGATGTTCTGCTCATTGACGATATCCAGTTTATCATCGGAAAAGAAAGTACACAGGAAGAATTTTTCCATACATTCAACCATCTTCATGTTTCCGGAAAGCAGATCATCATCTCCAGTGATAAACCTCCAAAAGATATCGAGACTCTGGAGGCACGTCTGCGTACCCGGTTTGAATGGGGACTGATCGCGGACATCTCCTCTCCGGACTATGAGACCAGAATGGCCATTCTCCGGAAAAAAGAAGAACTGGACGGACTGGAGCGATACCACATTCCGGATGAGGTCATGCAGTATATTGCCAATAATATTACATCCAACATCCGTGAACTGGAAGGCTCTTTAAACAAGCTCATCGCGCTTGCCAACCTGGAGAACAAGCCGATCGATATTCCTTTGGCTGCAGAAGCCTTAAAAGATATGATTTCTCCGAATAATACACGGGAAATTACACCTGAGCTCATTATCGAAGTCGTTTCTGACCACTTTAATGTACCTGCTGCCGAATTAAAAGGTAAAAAACGAAACGCAGAGATCGTTCTGCCTCGTCAGATCGTTATGTATCTCTGCCGAAAAATGACTGATACCCCGTTAAAGACCATCGGTCTGATTCTTGGCGGCAAAGATCATGCCTCTGTCAGCCATGGTGTCAAAAGATTGAACATGATGTAAAGACGGATGAGGCTTTGAACAATACCGTTAACATCATTAAGAAGAAACTGAACCCCATTTAATTTGGAGTTTATACAAAACTATTATGAATCTAACGTTTATTTTCTGAGGGTTTTTTGACCCTCAGATTCTTTCCGTTTAAGTGTGGATAATTCTGTGGAAATGCTGTGGATTATAGTGTTAATAAAATAATTTCTCAAGGAGACAGTAAAAGTTATACAAACACCGTCCCCTTGTTTTCCATACTGTTTCTACAGACTTATGAAAGTGGACAACCCCTTGATTTATAAGGCTTTGAAGCATTTATCAACATATCCACACCCCCTACGGCGGCTAAGACGAAAACTTTTATATTTCTCTTTATAAGATTTGGCTACTGAAAGTTTTCCACCACAAATCATATTTCACAAATTCGAAAGGAGATTATCAACAGATGAGAATCGTATGTACGAAATCCAATCTTGTAAAAGGAGTCAGTATTGTTTCTAAAGCTGTTCCTTCTAAAACAACAATGCCTATCTTAGAATGTATTTTAGTTGACGCATCGACAGATGTTATTAAGTTGACAGCAAATGATATGGAACTTGGAATTGAAACCCGAATTGAAGGTGATATTTTAGAAAGAGGTATCATCGCATTAAATGCTAAGATTTTTTCGGAAATTGTAAGAAAGCTTCCGGACAGTGATGTTGTAATCGAAACAAACATCTGACAATCAGACTCTAATCACCTGTGAAAAAGCAAAATTCAATATTGCAGCACAGTCCGGAGAAGATTTTTCATACCTTCCTGTAATAGAGAAAGAAGATTACATTACTGTCTCAGAATTCACATTAAAAGAAGTGATTCGTCAGACAATTTTCTCCATCGCAGATAATGATACAAATAAGATGATGACGGGTGAATTGTTTGAAATTGAGGGCAACATACTGAAAGTTGTCTCACTAGATGGTCACAGAATCTCAATTCGTAAGATAGAATTAAAAGAAGATTACGGTCAGAAGAAGGTCATTGTCCCTGGAAAAACGCTTCAGGAAATCAGCAAGATCATTGGTGGAGAGGCGGAAGCACTGGTTGATATTTCTTTCACAAAGAATCATATCGTATTTGAATTTGACAAAACAGTTGTTGTATCCCGTTTGATCGAAGGAGAATATTTTAAAATCGATCAGATGTTATCCAGTGACTATGAGACAAAAGTCAGAATCTATAAAAAAGAACTTTTAGACTGCATTGACCGTGCCACTCTGCTTATCAAAGAGGGGGACAAAAAACCGATCATTATTGATATCAAAGACGGAACGATGGAATTAAAGATCAAATCCCAGATCGGTTCTATGGATGAAACTATTTTTATTACCAAAGAAGGAAAAGACTTGCTCATTGGATTTAACCCGAAATTCCTGATCGATGCTCTTCGTGTCATTGATGATGAGGAAGTGGATCTGTATTTTATGAACGCAAAAGCTCCGTGTTTCATCAAGGATGAAAATCAGAGCTATATTTATCTGATCCTTCCGGTAAATTTTAACGCAGTTGCGTAGAAAGGAGAGTGCATATGGAAACAATTAAATTAAGAGAAACAGATGAGTTTATTAAGCTTGGCCAGGCGTTTAAAGGCAGCCGGACTGGTAGAATCAGGAGTCGAAGCCAAGGAAGTTATTCAGGATGGAATGGTCACGGTAAACGGAGAGGTTGACACAAGAAGAGGCAGAAATTATATCCGGGAGATACTGCTTTATTTGACGGACAGGAAATAAAAATTGAAAAATAACGAAAAAACGTGTAAAATAGTTACATATTGATGGAGAAATTATGGTTATCAAATCTTTAAAGCTCAAAAATTACAGGAATTATGAATTACTGGATATGACATTTGATTCAAAGACAAATATCCTGTATGGAGACAATGCCCAGGGAAAGACCAACATCCTTGAGGCATTGTATTTGTCGGGTACGACAAAATCCCACAGAGGGACAAAAGACAGAGATTTGATACAGTTCGGCAGAGAGGAATCACATCTGGAGACGATCGTAGAGAAAAAGGGGATGGAATTCCAGATTGATATGCATCTCAAAAAGAACAGTCCAAAAGGAATCGCAATCAATAAAATTCCAATTCGAAAAGCAAGTGAGTTGTTTGGAATTGTACATTTTGTCTTTTTTTCTCCGGAGGACCTCAATATTATCAAAGATGGACTGCCGGCAGAAGAAGATTTATCGACCTGGAGTTATCCCAGATCGACAAAGTATATCTGAGCAATTTATCAAATTATAATCGAATCATCAATCAGAAGAAATTCTCTGTTAAAAGAGCTTTATCATCAGGATCACTTAATGGATACGCTGGATATCTGGGATATGCAGCTTGCTGAGTATGGGACAAAAGTGATCGAGAGTCGAAAACAATTTATCAGGCAGGTCAATCAGATCATTGCGACATACATTACAGGCTGACAGGCGGGAGAGAGCGGATTGAACTGTCTTATGAGAGCAGTCTTGGAAGTCTTTCTCTGGAGCAGGCTTTGAAGAAAAACCGGGAGAGAGACATTCGGATGAAAAGCACTTCTGTCGGTCCGCACAGATGATTTGTGCTTTTTATCAGGTGATCTGGATATTCGCAAATTCGGCTCACAGGGGCAGCAGAGGACAGCAGCACTGTCGTTAAAGCTGTCTGAGATCGAACTGGTGAAAGAAGTGATCAAAGATACACCGATTTTATTATTGGACGATGTATTGTCTGAACTGGACAAGCACAGGCAAAACTATTTGTTAGACAGTATTCATGATATACAGACCGTGATTACATGTACTGGGCTGGATGAGTTTGTGAATCATCGATTTTCTATAAATAAAATTTTCCGTGTAAGCAGCGGAAGTGTGACAAAAGAAAACTAGGAGGTTTTTAAATGGGTGCAACAGGTACTGAATTTGATGCAGAATATGGAGCAGACCAGATCCAAATATTAGAGGGACTGGAAGCAGTAAGAAAAAGACCGGGAATGTATATTGGAAGCACTTCTGCAAGAGGACTTCATCATCTGGTATATGAGATTGTAGACAATGCGGTAGATGAGGCATTGGCTGGATATTGTGATACGATTAATGTGAGTATCAATCCGGACAATTCTGTGACGGTCGTTGACAACGGACGAGGAATCCCGGTTGGATTAAACCACAAGGCAGGGATTCCTGCGGTAGAGGTTGTATTTACGATTCTTCACGCCGGCGGAAAGTTCGGCGGAGGAGGATACAAAGTATCCGGAGGTCTGCACGGAGTAGGTGCGTCCGTTGTCAACGCGCTCTCTGTATGGCTTGAAGTTGAGATCTACAACGAAGGAAAAATTTACAAACAGCGATATGAACGCGGAAAGACGATGTATTCGTTAAAAGTAGTCGGTGAATGTGATCCGGATAAAACCGGAACAAAAGTCACATTTCTTCCGGATGGCGAGATCTTTGAAGAGACTGTATTTGAATACGATGTATTAAAGCAGAGACTGCGTGAGATGGCATTTCTTACAAAAGGCCTGAAGATTATTCTGCAGGATCTTCGTGAAGAAGAAATCAGAGAGCATACATTCCATTACGAGGGTGGAATCAAAGAGTTTGTCACTTATCTGAACAAAAGCAAGACACCTTTGTATGATCAGATCATTTATTGCGAAGGGGAAAAAGATGGAGTAGTTGTTGAGATGGCGATGCAGCATAACGACTCCTACAGTGATAATACGTATGGATTTGTAAACAATATTACAACTCCGGAAGGGGGAACTCATATTGAGGGATTCAGAAAGGCATTGACGAAGACCTTTAATGAGTATGCCAGAAAGAATAAACTGCTCAAGGACAATGAGCCGAATCTGTCAGGTGACGACATTCGTGAAGGTCTGACAGCGATCGTCAGTGTTAAGATCGGAGAGCCGCAGTTTGAAGGACAGACCAAGCAGAAGCTCGGAAACAGTGAAGCGCGTGGAGCAGTGGATAATATTGTCAGTACTCAGCTTGAGATTTTTCTGGAGCAGAATCCGTCTGTCGCAAAACAGACAGTAGAGAAATCTCTGATGGCACAAAGAGCAAGAGAAGCAGCAAGAAAGGCCAGAGATCTGACCAGAAGAAAATCAGCTCTGGAGGGGATGTCTCTGCCTGGAAAACTGGCGGATTGTTCAGACAAAAATCCGGAAAACTGTGAGATCTACATCGTAGAGGGAGATTCCGCGGGTGGTTCTGCAAAGACAGCGAGACAGCGTGCGACACAGGCGATCCTTCCACTGAGAGGAAAAATCCTGAATGTAGAAAAAGCAAGGCTGGATAAGATTTACGCCAATGCGGAGATCAAGGCTATGATCACGGCGTTTGGAACAGGAATTCATGAGGATTTTGATATTTCCAAGCTGCGGTATCATAAGATTATTATCATGACTG
>ENA-OQJH01000914-OQJH01000914.1-human-gut-metagenome-genome-assembly--contig:-NODE-914-length-14110-cov-2.744905_pt1 | contig 14110 bp, 18 predicted proteins | sample MGYA00242597_ERZ504763 | MGnify/ENA primary metagenome ERZ504763 (study PRJEB26092, sample SAMD00036359) | human gut metagenome | host: Homo sapiens | study: EMG produced TPA metagenomics assembly of... | reverse complement strand
ACCACCCGGTCAGCCAGCCACTCGGTATTCTCCAGCCCGTCCGTTTCGCAATGCTCGAACATGGGCAGTCGATTCATCAGTTCCCAAACGGGACGGGTCATCACACCATGATCATTTGTGTACTCCAAAAATCAAGTTGAGCCTCCTTATCCTTTAGTACCACCGCATTGAGCCAATAATTCGATTTGCAATCAGCAGGTTCAGTAAGAAAGTAATATCTTCCTTACCCTTGAAAAACTCAACATAACGGGCGCTGTCTCACGCTTATCTGCCACATAGCGGTCTAGATTCTCCAACTGGGCACAACCTAGAGCGGCATTGATATTCGGCATCCGGTAATTATAACCAATATGGTCATGACGAAACTCCCAACGATGAGGTATCTTAGCCTGGGTAGTAAGGTGCTTGGCGTATGCGCCCAGTTCTTCATCCTGGAAAGCAACATGCCTCCACCACCTGTAGTGATGGTTTTGTTTCCATTAAAGCTAATAGCACCCACCTTTCCGAATGTACCGGTATGATACCCTTTATAAAAACTGCCGATACTTTCGGCTGCGTCTTCAACCAATTCGATATGCCACTCACGGCAGATATCCGCCAGTTCATCTATTTTTACGGGATGGCCGAAAGTGTGCATGGGAATACAAGCTTTTACACGACGACCGGTACGCTTGTTATAGCAAACTCCTTCTTTCAGTTCAGCATTCCTCTCCAGCCATGCCTTGACAGCTCGGGACGAAAGTCCCATCGTTTCTTTGTCCACATCAATAAAAACAGGATATGCTCCGATATAACTGACAGCATTGCAGGTAGCGATGAAGGTCAGAGCTTGAGTGAGCACCTCATCATCGCGTTCTACACCCACTAGCAGCATGGCCATGTGAAGGGCATTGGTACCACTCACACAGACTACGGCACGCTTGGCACCGGTGTACACAGCCATATCGTGCTCCAAAGCGGTCAACAAAAGCACCGACACTTGACACGAAAGTCGTATCAATACATTCGTTGAGGTATTTTTTCTCGTTTCCGATAAACTTGGGAGCACTCAGAGGAACAAAATCTTGTGTTCCAAAAAGATGGTGAATGAATTCACAGATTTCAGCGTTGTTATTCATAGCTGTATATCATTTTAATTACATTTTCTGATCTAAATTCTTCCCCTTTTCCTCATGTTCAAAGTTGGGGATGAAACGCTTTATCGCCATAACCACCTCTTCTTTGGTAAAATCCGGTTCGGCAAATATATTCTCCATTTCAGTAAAGAATGCATCTATCTCAGTCATCGGCCGTTTCACTACTTCCTCAATCACCCCTAGCTGCAAAACGATCCATATTAATTTTCTCACCAGAAACATAGAACTCCTCGTATGCCTTCTCACCTGTTGTATCACTTTTAAAATACACCACTGGGTAATCCTTATTATCAAAAGTCATATCCGAAGCAAATTTCTTCGCTTCCTCATCCGTTGCAAACTCTTTTTTTCTCGCAGCCAACCGCTTTTATATACTCATCACAAATGGAAGAGAAAGTGAGCATCTGTCTTTCACCCAACTTTGGGAAGAATATTTCACCATTCTTACCTAGTATGCAGGCAAGCATACATATCTGGCCGCTTTCCTCCGGAGAAACAAAGTAGCGTTTCACATCATTGGGTGCAGCCAACGGCTGCTTTTTCATGACACGCTGTATCCAGCCATCCGGCAAAGAACCGTTGGAAAAAGCCACATTGGCAAAACGGGCGGTGGTCACCTTGAACTTGGAAGAATACGCCATTATCATATCTTCCATGATGCGCTTACTAGCTCCCATAATGTTCACCGGATTGGCGGCCTTGTCAGTGGAAACACAGAAGAAATGCCTAGCGGGTAAACGGCCAACAGGTCAAGGAATCTTTTTGCCTTGATATCATTGTTTTCAATGAGTGCCTGTACCGAATATTTGTCCTTCTCACTACGGACATGCTTGTGAGCCGAAAAATTCGCCACAATGTCAAAGCCTTTCTCCTCACGGAAGATCCTTTCAAAGATAGGATCGGCAAAGTTCAAGGTATATGCCCGATATTCCGCAGGTACATACATGCCGTATGTGGAACGCAGGTCACGTGTCAGTTCTGCCAATCCGTTCTCGTTCAGGTCTATTACAATCAGTTTGGAGGGCTTGAACGGCAAGACTGCTTTAATGAAAGAAGAACCGATGGAACCGGCACCTCCTATGACGCATACACTTTTATTCCTTATTTCTGCTTGAAGCGTTTCTTTATTAGCTTCAATATCTGCTGCAAACATACTTGTCGGACGACAAATCACATGGTCTGCAATGAATTGCTGTAAATTAAACATGGATTTATTAGGATTAGCATCTCATTTTGACACATCCTATAAAGAAAACCGCATTAAAGCAGTTTCCCTATAAATTGGGTCAAATTGGATTATCTTTTAATGCTTATTTAACGAAAAAGTAAGATATATTCCCAAGCAAAGTAAGTAGACTTAAACAGCAAAGTAAGTGAACTTACTTTGCCCACGAACATATCTTACTTTTTCCACACTTATCACCGGTTTTTCATCTCCGGTCATAACCGCTTTCTCGGTCGTCTTGCCCAAGCGTTATTGATACGCGCACGGATATTGCTGACAGTCTTGCCCGATACGAACAAAGGTGTGAGAGGAAAGAACAACGAGATAAAACGCTCCTTCACCATCTCTTCCGAAGTAATCTTCGGTTCCCGTTCGCCCATCTTAACTATAACCCTGGCCAATTCCACCGCATTGGTACATTCTGCTATCTGTACCAGATAGAATACGTTAAATCCTCCACCTTATTTATATAAGAGAAAAGGCGCATAGCCTCGGGAGATAAAGCAGGTTCCTTGTCCATGCTTACATCATCCTTCTCTAGTTCCGCCTCATCACCATAATAATTCTGTGTGGCGGAAGTAGCATTGGGAAGAATCTGGTTGCTGCCTCCATAAATGTTGAAGACGATGCTGAAGTGTGTCTCACTATCCATAAGCTTATTGTTTGAATGATTCGTCAACGGGTAGTTAACGGTCAGTCAATAGCTAGTGAACGGCAGTCAACAGTTAGTAAACGATAATAAATAGATTTTTTACGGTATTTCCCCGCATTAATTTTGTCGTGTCGGAAGGATGAACGAACATCCCGGAAACACAAAACTTTTAAACTTTATTTTATTATGATTGATTACAGTGTATTTATGATGGGCAACCCGATGGATGTCGATGCCGCCCAAAAAGCGTATGCAAAAGCTCAAGTTTCTGAAATCATGCCATTCAGCCAGTTTGTCAAACACATTGCCGACCACAATGGCGTATTCACTCGCGGAACGGTAAAAGGTGTAATAGCCGATATGTGCGAGTGCCTTGTAGAAATGCTTCTGGAGGGCAAAAAAGTACAACTGGCAGAATTAGGTAATTTCTGGATTTCTATAGGCTCGGAAGGTGCGGAAGACCTGAAGAAATTTACAGAAAGCAACATCACCGCCGTCAACATTGTGTTCACGCCGGGAGAAGACTTCCAAAATCTTCGTTCCCGCGCCGCTTTCAATCCCGTAGCAAGCCGCATAGCCCAAGCCGCCACCCTGAAGGCCGAAAAGGCCGGTAAAGGCACAGTCGACTTGGATGCCGCCAAAGGAAAGACCCCGGCTTCCACGAATGAAAACAATCCGTCATTATGATAAAATACCACATTTTCTCGATGGGAAATGCGTCCGACAGGACGATGCCCAAGAAAGCATACGCAAAGTGTGTGCCCAACGAAACGGTTTCGCATAAGAAACTCGTAAAGGAAGTGACGGAACATCTCCGCTTTTTCCCACACGGCATGATGGAAGCGGTGCTGGAGGAAGTCTTCAACCGCCTGTCCGAGCATCTTGCCCAAGGCGACCGAGTCACCCTGGACGGCCTCGGAACATTCAGTGTCTCCCTGAAATGCGAAGGAGCCGCTTCGGAGGCTTTGTTCTCCAAGAAAAACATCAAGGCGCGCACATCGTGTTTGCCCCGTGTCGCAAACTCAAGGAGACATTTGCAGATATGGAATATAAAATGATTCCACGAATCTTTTAATGTCATGGAACTTATATTATTCATCTATTTAAAGACAAAGCGTATGAAAAAGAACTGGAAAAATGTACTGCTGTACATCGTCCGCATCATTGAACTGCTCATTACAGGCGCTGCCGGAGGAGCGCTTAGAAGCGGCTTATGAGAACGGTTTCGTTGATTATCGTGCACTGCTCTGCCAACAAGGCGGGCAGTGCCTTGCGAGCGGAGGACATTGACCGCTACCATCGTTCATTGGGCTGGAAGTGCTGTGGTTACCACTATGTGATTCCTACAGACGGAACGATAGAAGCCGGACGCCCGGAAGAGTTGGTTGGAGCACATTGCAAGAACCACAACAGTCACAGTATAGGTATATGCTACATAGGCGGACTGGATGATGGCGGAACAACGCCGAAAGACACCCGGACGGAAGCACAAAAGGCTACGCTGAGAAAACTGATTGAACAACTGCATCAACGTTATCCCAAGGCACTGATTGTAGGCCATCATGACTTGAATCCGCAAAAAGCCTGTCCATGTTTCCATGTCACAGCTGAATATATAGACTTGCAACCTTAGTTGCGTCTGTAGTCTTATCTGCCATCCATCGTCCTGCAAGGAATATATGGATGGCTTTAATTAAACTAATCAATTTTTTCAAACGGAAACGCATGAAGATAGCTCACTGCCACCGTCATATTGCCAAAAGCGAATACCAGCCTTGTATTGCGGTGCAAACGCATGATACATCCCTCTTTCCCCCGAAAGACACCACCGGTAATACGGATTCGTTGCTTTTTCTGAAGATAGTCCTCCAAAGGCCGGTTCATCAGCTCGATATTGTAAGGCATGGATTCATACAGATAGATAAATTCCTCCATCTGACGTTGAGGAATTACCGCCGCACGGTGTGTGTTATAGTCCGTCACCAGATACTGGCGGGGAAGCATGGCAGACAGAATACATTCCAACTGCCCCAAGGGAGCACATACAAACAGCCAACCGTTGCCTTCAATCCCTTTCTCGTTCGTCAACGTATTCAGTTTCTGAGTGGAGCCGGTAGCAAAAGCCTCTTTCACCACCCGGGCAGAGTCACGGCGAGCGGTATATTCCTCTTTGGTATAAGCACATTGCTCGAAACGTTTCCTATGATCGGTGGCAGTGTAAGAAAACACCTTGAAGCAAAAAAATCTCTCTTCTACGGTACCTGATGGTGTACGAAGCCGAACAGCTTTCCTGCCACTGAAAACACTGATATAGCGTTTCAGTTCTTTGTTGGAAAGATACAGATAATACCAGCCGAGTTCAGGGTATTCTTTTCCTATTCCCGCCATTGGCGTGATTCCTTCATTTGACCCCAGGTCTGAGCCGGAAGCGATTGAACTGCAGAGCAGTAACTTAGGCGCTTCGCCCGTTATGTCTTGATTTGAAAGGAACGCTTGATTTTCAAGCTCCATACTATTTTCTGTTACCATCAAAACATTACTTTTTATGTATGTCTTTTTGGGGTTCTCTTAGTAAGAGACAACAGACATATACTACTGACAATAAGATATTTACACATAATCAGAGATGGATAATTTGCAAACAAATATTATAAGAATCCTTATCAGAGACTGATTCCTGAATAAAAGATTTCCGTATTTGGATTATTATAGCTACATTTGCAGCGGAATGGGGTTCTCTTACTAAGAGAACTCCATTTTTTTTATTCTAACAGATTCATTTTCAAGATAGATCCAAGAAAGACCAAAAAGGAACACATAAATTCCTTTTCCGCACTCATTAAAAGAACAAATGATAAAACGCAAAAGCGGCCACTTACGATAAAAATCGAAAGTGACCGCTAAAAAGAGATTTATTTCTCTAATATAAGGATCTAACAGTACGGAGTTACTTCACCACAAATCCTCTCTTATCCAAATAAGCTTTGAATTTATGCAAATATTCTTCATCCGGACCATCAAAGAAGGATACACCGGATGCCCCGTTATTGTACGCTTCATCCAGCGCCTCTTCAAAATTGTCCTTAATATCACCAAACATCAGTCCGGCATATATCTTGGCACGCCCATTCACCGTTTCAACGCTTTCCTTTACCGAACGCCCGATCCATTCAGGACCTTCATAATAGAATTTATTATAAATCATCGGATAATAAGCATCCAGCGTCCATTCTCCCCAATCTTGGCGCACCATCTTGCGAGCCATGGACGGTCCCGGGAACACTGCGGCAGAAATAGCTTTATGATCGGCTTTCACCGCTTTGGTAATGGCATCCACCACACGAGTGATGGCATCCAGACGGAAATTGATCCAACTCTGGTTTTCCATCGGATACTTTAATTCCAACGGATCCTGTCCTGTTTTAGCTTTAAACAATTCACGGCAGACATCACAATAACAATAGTCATATTCCGGCAACTCTTCTTTCTGCTCTATACCATAGTTTTCCATAAGCTGACAGGCAAGATACATCCGGCATACGGACATAATCCAGATGAACACCATCCACATAAGGCTTATGGGCTTCCTTTACATAGTCTTCTGCCAGATACTCTGCCACACCTTGGTGATTAGGGCACAAGAAGCGATAATAATCCACGTAGGCCGGTTTGTCGTGACAAGACTCGCCTTTACGGTTCACGGCATACCAGTCGGGATGCTTGTCCAGCAGTTCCCTGCGGTTCATCGTCCATTTCCAATAATGTGCCTCCAGTCCGGCTTCTTTGCAAAGACGATAAATATTTTCATTGTATCCCTCGAACATGACACCCGAAATACCACATTCTTTCAACAACGCAAACCATTTTTTTCCATTCGGCATCCGAACGGTTATTCAGACGCATCCACAACCAGTTTTTAACTTCACGGGCAGGTATCTTTTCTGTCCGGAAACGTCCTTCATTATTTATTACATAACGGACTCCTTCAGCAGGATTGGTTATAGCTATCTGATAGGTATTCTGAGTCGCTTCCACCGCAATCCGGGCATCAGCCGGAAGAGCCTTCAACTCTTTATCAGTCAAAAAGAATTGTTCTGTGGCACGCAAGTAGTTATGTTGTTTACTATAATTATCCTGCTGTGCGTAGAACATGGCCCACAGCAGTTTATAAATAGCCTGATTGTACGGATAAACCAACTCATCCTGCGAGGTTCCCACTTTCTTGTCTACGAAATAAAGATATCCCCAACGGTCGGGCATGTGCATATCGATTCTTCCGGTAGGAGTCCATACCCAGTTTTCCTCAGGTCCTTTCTCCTTCAGCCACTGCACACGCGAGAAGTTGATGCGCCAGGTGTTGCCGGCCTTCAACGGATTATTAAAGTTCATGGTCAGCGCCTGATGAGGAATGGCCATTTCCACACTCCAATACTTATCTTTATCTTTTGATTTATTCAGTGTACCTTCACAATGGATGGCGGTCTTCAATCCGGGGCAGTCCCATTGCACCATGAAATTTCCACCCGAACGATAAGGTTTGTCCAGCATCAGGTCGAAAATCACGCCACGCGCATTGGTTTCTATTTCAAAATAATTGTGTCCGTCGCTATCCGGATCGATAAATACTTCAAAGTCATTGTCATAATAGATGATGGTATCACGCTGGGTAAGACGTGCCTTGATATCCTCTTCTTGAAGAACAGCTCCTACATATAAATATTCATCATCCCACAGCATCTTGGCGGTAGTTTCATATTTGGGAGTCGGGAATCCTTCACCGCTTATATCTACAAACGGAGCGGTAGGCGCCGCCTTCTTCCAGGAACTTTCATTCAGTTTACCATCTATTTTCAACTTTCCATCCGGACGATAACATACATAGGTACGCGGTTCGGTCAGAAAACGTTCATATTGTTCAAAAAGGCTTTGTGCCATTGCCGGAAAAGTAACCAGCAGAAGCAACAGGGTATAAATAAGTTTCTTCATCTATTTTTCTGATTCAGATTAGTTATTATCTTGCACTTGTCCCACTCCACGATAGAGTTTGATCGGTCCATCCAGCAACACGGCCAGCACGGTAATCTGCTCATCCTGTACCTGTTGGGGTACATCAATATAAAGATTGCCCGGTACTGAGTTCCAATAATTTTTATTGTAGACCTTGTAATTCAACATAGCTCCGTTACCAACCACCCATATACGGTTCACTTTGTTCATCAGCCCTTTTACTTCCACCGGACCGTTAGGTTTGTAAGGGAGGTATAAATACAGAATATCCCCCGCCTTATTCAGTGTGGTATATCCCTGGAAATGCTCGGTAGGAATCCCTGCGCGAGTTTCATAAATAGCTTCTTTATGCTTCTTGGTCCATCGGCCGAACTCCTTCAACACAGCGATCTGTTCTTCAGGAATGGAACCGTCTTCTTTCGGACCGATATCCAATAAAAGATTACCGCCCATGCTCAGGCAGTCTACAAATGTACGAAGCAAGATATAGGGTGATTTATAATTGCTGTCTGTATGCTGATATCCCCATGAATCATTCATGGTCATACAAAGCTCCCAATATTTATCCTCGGGACGCACCACCGGCACTCCCTGTTCGGGAGTAGCATAGTCGCCATATCCCTGTATGCGCGAATTGATAATCACATTCTTATTATCCGAACGGAGCAGATCTACAATATCTTTGGAATTCCAAGCTTCCGCACTTTGTTCCCAGTCTCCGTCGAACCAATACAGATCCGGTTTCCAGGTTTTGTTCAGCTCCGCCAATTGTCCGAAATTGAACTTGTTGAATCTGGCCCAACGTTCAGGATCATTTTTATAACGTACTTCCGTACGGGTTTTGTTAGGGTAATCAGGATGAGACCAGTCCAATAAAGAATAATAGAAGCCAAGTTTCAATCCTTGTTTTCTTACTTCCTTTACAAAGGGAGCTATGAGATCACGTTTTGCCGGAGTGCTTTTCACGACGCTGATATCTCCTACTTTGGTATCCCATAACGCAACTCCGTCATGATGTTTGGTAGTTATCACTGTATATTTGGCTCCACTTTCTTTTATCAGATCCACCCAAGCCTTCGGATCATACTTGGAGGCTGTGAAACCTTTTTCCTGCTCCATGTATTCATCATAGGGCAGGTAGTTGTTAAAGAAGGACCAGCTTTCGGACACTCCTCTGACGGAATAAATTCCCCAATGGATAAAGATACCCAACTTGGCTTGTGAAAACCATTCCATTCTCTTGTCTTTCTGCTCGACTGTTTCATTCTGTAGCGTATCTTGTGCCCGTAAAGGAGAAGCTGCAATTAGCAGACTCAGGAACGCTAACGATAATCGGTTCTTTTTCATATATAATAGGTTTGATTAGTTAGGATAGCATATCAGTATTATTAAAATTTACAGCTATATAATGGACAAAGATAATGTATTTTTATATTTTATTCTATCTTTGCACCCCTAAAACAGAACAAATATGAGCGCAAAGAAAAAGAAACAATCCAATAGTCCCCTGAGAGTCATCATTATTTTAGTATTACTGGGACTTTTGGCATATAAACATCAATTGTTTGACGGGAAACTGCTTGAAAATATCCCCACTATCGAAAGCAATGAAGAAAAGCCAGAAATACTGACCTCGCCCCAGCATGGCGGTGCATTGGAAATTCCGATGATACAATCAAGTACAGGCGGCCAGATTCTGAAACGTAAAGGATATACCCTGTCTTATAATGCCGATTACAAAACTCCACAATGGGTGGCGTGGGAACTTACTAAAAAAGAAACAAAAGGAAAAGAAGGGCGAACAAATAAATTCTTGCCCGACCCGGACGTACGTGGAGCCAAAGCATATACGGGAGATTATACAAAATCAGGATACGACCGGGGACACATGGCCCCTGCCGCCGATATGAAATGGAACAAACAAGCCATGGAAGAATCTTTTTATATGAGCAACATTTGTCCGCAAAATCCGAATCTGAACCGCGGCGACTGGAATGACCTGGAGGAAAAGTCACGCCAATGGGCAAAAAAATATGGAGCAGTGTACATTGCCTGCGGCCCCATATATGATACTAAACGCCCCAAACGAATCGGCAACAACAAAGTGGCAGTCCCCCATGCTTTCTATAAAGTCATATTGATTAATGATAAGAAAAATCCGCAAGCCATAGGATTTATCTTCCCCAACAGCGCCGGACATAAGCCGCTGAAGAAATATATAGTAACAGTGGACAGCGTAGAGAAAAGAACGAATATAGATTTCTTCCCTGCCCTGCCGGATGAGGTAGAAAACAGAATTGAAGCAGAGAGGGTACAAGAGTTACCGTAACCCATCACATACGTACGTGTGGCGCAATATATACGTATGCATAGCCCTACACTGACGTATGTGAAGGGCTACACGTACGTACGTGATTTATTTCACTTCCAACACCACGATAGACTTGGCAGGAAGAGTCACTTTCAAGCTTCCCTTATTAACCTTGGCTCCGGTAAATTCTTTCGGGGCAACCACACTCGGTTTCTCGAAACTATTGTAATCACCTATATTGTTAGCGGTCAAAATACGGCCGGTAACACTCTTAGCTTTCACCTCACCCAGATTCAACTCTATTTCCTGCGATTCCTGCAAATCCACATTAGACAAGGAAATATGAATAAAACCGTTTGCATCCCGTGAAGCGGTAGCACTTACCATCGGAACAATGCGGTCGTCACGTACCACCTTGCGTTCACAGTTCAGTTCCAAAGGAAGATAAGTAGCATCTTGATGCACTTTATACATTTCAAAGACATGATAGGTCGGTGTCAAAACCATCTTGTCTTCCTTGGTCAGAATCATAGATTGAAGCACATTGGCAATCTGGGCAATGTTCGTCATCTTGATACGATCCGTATATTTATGGAAAACATCCAAAGTTAAAGAAGCCACGAAAGCATCACGCAACGTATTTTGCTGATACAAATGTCCGCGGACCGTTCCCGGTTCTTCATCCCACCAGGTTCCCCACTCGTCCACCATCAGGCCGATTTGTTTTTTCGGATCGTATTTATCCATAATAGCGATATGCTTCTTCAATACCGGTTCTATTTCCAGGCATTTGCCATAGTCCAATAATAATCATCATTAGTGAACTCGGTAGCCGAACCTTTGCTTCCACTCCATCCGGTCACTGTATAATAATGAAGAGAAAGACCTGCCATGCGATGGCCCACATTTTCATCAGCACTTCGGTCCAATTATAGTCATAATCACTGGCACCACTGGCTATTTTGAATAAATGATTGCCATCATAATTACGACAATAGGTAGAATAACGGCGATACAAGTCTGCATAATATTCAGGACGCATACTGCCTCCGCATCCCCAGCTTTCATTACCTACCCCAAAGAATTTCACTTTCCATGGTTTTTCACGACCGTTCTCCTTACGCAGTTTCGCCATCGGGCTACCTTGTTCAGAAGTCATGTATTCCACCCATTTCGCCATTTCTTCCACACTTCCGCTTCCTACATTACCACTGATATAAGGCTCACAACCTATCAGCTCACACAAGTTCAGAAATTCATGTGTTCCGAAACTATTATCTTCTACTGTACCTCCCCAGTTATTATTGACCATCCGGGGACGATTCTCTTTCGGACCGATACCATCCATCCAATGATATTCCATCGGCAAAACACCCCCCCGGCCAACGAAGCACCGGTACTTTCAAGTCCTTCAAAGCCTGAAGCACATCATTACGATAGCCTTGGGTATTGGGAATTTTAGAATCTTCACCTACCCACAAACCTCCATAGATACAAGTCCCCAGATGCTCTGCAAATTGTCCATAAATATGTTTACTGATGATTTCTTTCCCTTGCTCGGATGTACATTGATAGTCGCTTTCTGTTGGGCAAATACCGGCATTGCAGCGAACAATGCCAAGCCCATAAGTGCATTTTTTCATGATTAAAAATAAAATAATTAATTATACTATATTTGCGTTCTCGTTTTTTGTTTGGTCAAATTTACACATTTTACATCAACCGGATAGTGGACAAAATTGTATTTTTAGGGGTACAAAATCGTCAAAAGTAGAAAAGAAAGGGATATTTGCCTATATTTGCATACAAAAAAGCCCGATAGACTAAAATGAATAAAAAGAAACGTACTATTGTATGGATAGTTATTCTTATAATTATCCTAGTGGGAGCAGGTGGCGCAGGAAGTATATATTACTATTTCTTTGCCAAGCAGCTCCAACTTACAAAGACTACCTATATTTATATAGACAGAGATGATAACCTGGATTCTGTGTACCATAAAATAATCCGGAACGGACATCCTAAAAGTATGTTCGGTTTTCAATATCTGGCAGAAAAAGAGAAGTATGGCGACAATATACGGACAGGGCGTTACGCACTCAATCCTTCAGACAATATGCGCTATCTCTTCCGGCGTCTTTCTATGGGATATCAGACTCCCATTAATCTGACTGTACAGTGTACGCACCGTGGACAGATTAGTGCGGGCCGTTTCACGCCAACTCATGATTGATTCTCTGGATATTGCCAAATTAATTTCCGACAGTGCTTATTGTGCACAAATGGGATATGCCCAAGAGACACTCCCCTCCCTTTTTATTCCTAACACTTACGAGGTGTATTGGAATATGAGTGCTGACGCTTTTATGAAACGGATGCAAAAAGAACATGCCGCCTTTTGGAATGGTGAAAGGTTGAAAAAGGCTCAACGTATCGGACTTACTCCTGAAGAAGTATCTACTCTGGCCTCTATCGTGGAGGAAGAAACGGCCAATGGTCCTGAAAAACCCATGGTCGCAGGACTTTACATCAACAGATTGAATAAAGGGATGTTGTTGCAAGCAGACCCGACGGTAAAATTTGGTTTGCAGGAATTCGGACTGAAACGCATTCTTTTCAAACATCTGGAAGTGGACTCTCCTTATAATACCTACAAGTATGCAGGTTTGCCTCCGGGACCTATCCGAATCCCATCCATCCAAGGATTGAAAGCGTACTGAACTATACACAGCATAATTATATTTATATGTGTGCCAAAGAAGATTTCTCAGGCACTCATAATTTCGCTGTCACAGCAGCCCAGCATCAAGCGAATGCAAGACGTTATCAACAAGCGTTAAACCGGCGAAAAATAAAATAAAAGGAGCGGACTATAGGTCCGCCCTCCCAATGGATTATTTAATGTGTATCTATAAATCTTTCAGCAACCTTCCTTTGTATTGTCCTTTTTTCCCGGTCATCTTTCCCATATTCCACTGCATGTACCGGACAAACATGGTAACAAGCCAGACATTGAGTACAGTTACCTCCCCAAACGGACGATCCGTCACTGTTATATTGCCCACAGGACAAACCTTCTCACACTTCTTACAACCAATGCAGGCTTCCGTTGCATGAAAAGGCTTGGGAGACATCAGAAAAGCATTGAAAAGAGGGCGCAGCAAATAGGATTTAGTAAATGGAAGCGCACCTTCATGACAATTATATTGTTTCATTTGAGCCCTTGATGTAATTTCTTCGTTGATAAAACGCACACGGGCAACAGCATTCTGTACTTTCTGGGTTTCTATATCTTTATCATCTACATCAAAACCGGGCAAAGAAACATACGTATTCGGCATAGTAACCGAATAGCCGGCAACACATTGCCAACCTTTCCGGGTAACGGCAGAAGAAAAATTGTGCAGTCCGGCCTGTATCATCTCCGCAAGTACAGACAAAGAAAAGGTATCCCGGCTTATCCAACTTTAGCTGATGAATAAAACGAAGTACTATCTTGGGAGGTCCCCATGCATATACAGGAAAAACAAAACCTACTTTTTCCCCTTCTTTCAGCTTATACGCTTTGTTCCTGTCTATTTCCATAGCTATGGACAACAATTCCTCATTCTCGTCCTTCCGCCAGCTGCCTTGCCACCCAAGCCCGAATTACCTGTACCTGAAAACTAAAATATCATATCCGTACTAATTTTATTAAAAGAAGCGATGACTAATCATTTGAATTAGTCCAATCGCCTTATAAATCCTACCTGAACTGCCCAGTAACGTGCCAAGGTTAA
>ENA-OQJH01000912-OQJH01000912.1-human-gut-metagenome-genome-assembly--contig:-NODE-912-length-14148-cov-1.475715_pt1 | contig 14148 bp, 24 predicted proteins | sample MGYA00242597_ERZ504763 | MGnify/ENA primary metagenome ERZ504763 (study PRJEB26092, sample SAMD00036359) | human gut metagenome | host: Homo sapiens | study: EMG produced TPA metagenomics assembly of... | reverse complement strand
TAATACAGCAGAGGAACAATTGTTTATTGAAATGGAAAAATTAAACAGGATAAAACAAAATCAAAGTATATATATGAAAAAATGACTGCCGAAAGACAGTCTTTTTCCTATATAATTTTTAAAAAGATGACTAAAATAATTGTAATTACATCTATATTGTGTCATTATAAACAATAAGTAGAAAGGAAATATTTGCAAAAAAATATTTCAATTTTTTTCAAAAAAATGTTGCAAAAAAACTTGACATTTTTCGAAATGAATGATATTTAAAAATCTTCTTGACAATTATTTATTAATAAGTTATCATATAAACAATAACAATTACTATTATTACAAAATGGTAACAAAGAGTAATTACTTATACATGGATACTATTGTATAGAAGAAAGGGGTTAATTATGCCAGAATTAAAAGGAACAAAAACAGAACAGAACTTAATGACAGCTTTTGCAGGAGAATCTCAGGCAAGGAATAAATACACATACTTTGCAAGTAAGGCCAAAAAAGAAGGCTATGTTCAGATCGCAAGCATTTTTGAAGAGACAGCCAACAACGAAAAAGAACATGCAAAGATGTGGTTCAAACTTCTTGAAGGAGGAGCTATCCGTTCTACGATTGAGAACCTTCAGGCAGCAGCAGACGGTGAGAACTATGAGTGGACAGATATGTACGCAACTTTTGCAAAAGAAGCAAGAGAAGAAGGATTTGATGACATTGCAGAGAAGTTTGAAGGCGTAGGGGCAATCGAAAAAGAGCATGAAGCAAGATATTTAAAACTTCTTGATAACGTAAAGAAAGAAATCGTATTCTCAAGAGATGGAGATACCATTTGGCAGTGTGCTAACTGTGGCCATATCTGCATCGGAAAGAAAGCTCCGGATGTATGTCCTGTATGTGATCATCCACAGGCTTACTTCCAGATTAAGGCTGAGAATTTCTAATTTGCCGCGCAGGCAAAGCTGACGAACCATTGAAAGCCAATACTTCCTATTTGTGACTTTAGTCGCGGCATGTTGGATGCTCACTTAAAGCACTCGTACCCAACACTTGCTTCGAGGACGCAAATAGGAGGTATTGGCTTTCGATGTTTCTGACAGTGACTGCTGGAGTAAAAGTTGGCCGCGAGCATTTTGAGCGGGCATTCAACGCGCCGTGACTAAAGTCTCAAATAGGGCATATTGAGATTCGAGTTTCGTCAGTGCTTTGTCCATTGGTTTGCAGGAAATCAGAAATTCACAAAAAGCAAGGAAAAGTACTTGACAAAAATATTTGTGTCGTATATAATAGCCAACTGTAAAGCAAAACTACTTTACACGACATGAGGTGAGAGACTATTGGATAGAATAGTAGAGAAGTCATTACTTTTTGATTTTTATGGTGAACTGCTCACGCAGCACCAGAAAGAGGTATATGGAGAGTATATTCAGAATGATTTGTCTCCAACAGAGATTGCAGTTCTTCGAGGCATCAGCCGACAGGGAGCATATGATTTGATTAAAAGATGTGAGAAGATTCTTACCGATTACGAGAATCGCCTTCATCTTGTAGAACATTTTCAGAAAGTAAAGAAGACAGTGCTTCCATTCATACCTGTGCAGAAGAGATTGCGGAATGTGATGATAAGTCCATTGTCCGAGAGAAGATTGCACAGATTGCAGAACTGTCCAGCAACATACTGGAAGAGTATTAAGAACAGGGAGATTTTGTTATGGCATTTGAGAGCTTACTGATAAATTACAGAATGTCTTTAAGAATTTGAGAAGCAAGGGCCGTCTGACAGAAGCTGACGTAAAGGAAGCGATGAAAGAGGTAAAGAGAGCCCTGCTGGAAGCGGATGTTAACTTCCGTGTAGTTAAGTCCTTTGTCAAGACAGTAACGGACAGAGCGATAGGACAGGATGTTCTGACTGGTTTAAATCCAGGTCAGATGGTAATAAAGATTGTAAAAGAAGAGATGGAATCCCTGATGGGTTCGAGATGACAGAGCTGGTAATTAAGCAGGGGAATGAGATTACTGTTTTTCTGATGGCAGGTCTTCAGGGTGCTGGTAAGACAACAACCTGTGCCAAGATTGCCGGACAGCTCAAGAAAGGGTAAGAAACCTTTATTAGTTGCCTGTGACGTATATCGTCCGGCAGCAATCAAACAGTTGGAAGTGAATGGTGCGAAACAGGGAGTTCCTGTGTTCACTATGGGAGATAAGCAGAATCCTGTAGATATTGCTAAAGCTTCTATTGAACATGCCAAAGAGAATGACAACAATATTGTTATTTTGGATACTGCAGGACGTCTTCATGTAGATGAATCTATGATGGAAGAGCTGCAGAATATAAAGGCGAATGTCGATGTAACGCAGACAGTTTTAGTTGTAGATGCTATGACTGGACAGGATGCGGTCAATGTAGCCAAAACTTTCGAAGAAAAGGTTGGCATCGACGGCGTCATCTTAACCAAGCTTGACGGTGATACCAGAGGTGGTGCGGCACTTTCTATCCGCGCAGTAACAGGTAAGCCGATATTATATGTAGGTATGGGTGAGAAACTTGAAGATTTACAGCAGTTTTACCCAGACCGTATGACAAGCCGAATTCTTGGAATGGGAGATGTATTTACTCTTATCGAGAAGGCGGAGAATGCAGTGGATGAGGAAGAAGCAAGAAGTTAGAGCAGAAGCTTCGCAAGGCGGAGTTTGGCTTTGACGATTTCCTTTCCCAGATGCAGCAGATTAAGAAGATGGGCGGTCTTACAGACCTGCTTTCCATGATTCCAGGTGTAGGAAGTCAGCTTAAGAATGTGGATATCGATGATAGTGCGATGGACAGCATTGAGGCGATTATTTATTCCATGACACCGGAAGAGAGAGCAAACCCTAATATTTTGAATCCTTCCAGAAAGAAGCGAATTGCGAATGGAGCAGGTGTAAAGCTTCAGGATGTGAATAAGCTTTGTAAGCAGTTTGAACAGTCGCGTAAGATGATGAAGCAGATGAATGGAATGATGGGCAAGGGCGGCCGCAGAAAAGGCGGATTCAATCTTGGCGGAATGAAGCTGCCGTTTTAAAAAAGCTTTGATGAACGATGGTATCCGGGGTACCGGTTCCAATATAGATGAATTAATTTATACACAAATATTATGAAAGAGGTGAATCACATGGCAGTAAAAATGAGATTAAAAAGAATGGGTAAAAAGAGAAATCCTATCTATAGAATTGTAGTTGCAGATGCAAGATCTCCAAGAGATGGTAGAAACATCGACGAAATCGGTTTATACGATCCTAACCAGGAACCATGCGTAGTTAAAATCGATGAAGAAGCAGCAAAAGACTGGCTTTCTAAAGGAGCTCAGCCTACAGATACAGTTGCAAGATTATTAAAGAATGCCGGTATTGAGAAATAATAACTGGAGGCTAATATAATGAAAGAGTTAGTAAAAGTTATAGCAGTTTCTCTTGTTTGATCATCCGGATGAAATTGTTGTCACAGAGAAGGAGACAGAGAACTCCATTATCTTAGAATTACATGTTGCACCAGATGATATGGGCAAAGTAATCGGCAAGCAGGGACGTATTGCTAAGGCAATCCGCACTGTTGTCAAGGCAGCAGCTTCCCGTGATGATAAAAAAGTGATAGTTGATATCGCACAGTAATAGGCATTTGAAATGTTACCTGTAAACGTTTGAGCAGGTAACATTTTTTTCTATATAATGAAAAATGTGACGGCAGAATGGAGATAACAAAGGTATGGAAGATTTATTTCAGGTTGGTATCATCACAGGAACACATGGACTGAAGGGTGAAGTCAAAGTTTTTCCTACGACAGATGATAAAGAAAGATTTCTTGACTTAGATACAGTTCTCATTGATACAGGAAAGGAACTGATCGAGAAAAAGGTACAGTACTGCAAGTTTTTCAAACAGTTTGTATTTGTAAAGTTTTGAGGGGCTTGATGATATTAATGATGTAGAAAAATATAAGAGATGCCCTCTTAAGGTTACGAGAGAGAATGCAGTTCCTTTAGAAGAAGATGAATATTATGTTGCAGATTTACTGGGACTTACAATCGTTGATGAGAGCGGCGTGACAATTGGTGAACTTATTGATGTGATAGAAACCGGTGCGAACGATGTATATGAAGTGAAGACTCCAGATGGAGGACATGTACTTCTTCCTGCGATTAAGGACTGTATCTTAGATGTAGATATGGAAGAGAAGATTATTTTAGTTCATATGCTGAAAGGTCTGGTGGATTAATGAATTTCCACGTACTAACCTGTTTCCGGATATGATTGAGGCAGGGCTTCATACGAGTGTAACCGGAAGAGCATTGAAGAATGGATATATTCATCTGAGTGCGGTAAATATCCGGGATTATTCCAAAGATAAGCATAAACATGTAGATGACTATCCTTATGGCGGAGGAGCGGGAATGGTGATGCAGCCAGAGCCGATTTATCTTGCTTATGAGGATGTGACTCAGAACATGGAGAAAAAGCCACGGGTGGTTTATGTGACACCGCAGGGATCCGTATTTAACCAGTCAATGGCAGAAGAATTTTCGAAAGAAGAAGATCTGATTTTTCTATGTGGGCATTATGAGGGAGTAGATGAGAGGATTTTGGAAGAAATCGTTACAGACTATGTGTCTATCGGTGACTATGTGCTTACGGGGGGAGAACTTCCGGCAATGGTTATGATTGATGCGGTTTCCCGTCTTGTACCTGGTGTCCTTAATAATGAGGAATCTGCAGAGTTTGAATCGTTCCATGACAATCTTTTAGAACATCCCCAGTATACCCGTCCGGTAGAATTTCGAGGAAGAAAGGTACCAGATGTACTTCTTTCTGGACATCATGGGAATATAGATAAGTGGAGAAGAGAACAGTCGTTAAAAAGAACATTAGAAAGACGGCCTGATCTTATTGAAACAGCCATTTTATCTAAAGAAGATGAAAAGTATTTAAAAAAGCTAAAAAAAGGCTTGCATGAGTCGGAATAGTATGTTATTATTAAAAAGTTGTGAAAAAAGGTGGTCCGCTTTTACATTTAGGTATTAAGAACACCGAGAATATATAGGAGGTCACACATGAAAGATATTATTAAAAGCATTGAAGATGCACAGTTAAAACCAGAAGTTGACAGTTTCCGTGTTGGAGATACAGTTCGTGTTTCCGCTAAGGTAGTAGAGGGTTCCCGTGAGCGTATCCAGGTATTCGAAGGAACTGTTATTAAGAGACAGAACGGTGGAGCAAAAGAAACTTCACAGTAAGAAAGTTCTCTAACGGTGTTGGTGTTGAAAAGACATGGCCATTACATTCTCCAATCGTTACAAAGATTCAGGTAGTAAGAAAAGGTAAAGTAAGAAGAGCAAAACTTTACTACTTACGTGATAGAATCGGTAAGAGAGCTAAGGTAAAAGAATTAGTTAAATAGTATCACAAAAGACCGGGGCGAGTATTTATTACTTGCCCTGTTTTCCATACAGATTTCCGGGAAAAGGTGAAAGCAGATGAAAAATTATCGTTATTTAGAAAGAAGAAACATGATGATTCGCCGAATCGGTCTTTGGGTTGGAGAAGTTGTTGCAGCAATCCTGTTAGCATTTTTAGTGATTCAGTTTTGCTTTCAGACAGTGACCGTACACGGCGACTCCATGCAGCCGGCATATTATGATGGAGATACTGTGTTGGTGAATAAGCTGGATTATCGAATTGGAAGCCGAAAAGGCTTGATGCAGTCATTTTAGAGCTGGAGAATGGCTCTACCACGCACTATTCGGTAAAAGAGTTGTAGGATTACCGGGCGAGACCATTAAGATAGAGAATGGAAAGATTTATATAAATAATAAAGAATTAAAAGGGTTTTCAGAAGAAGACATCCTTTCAGCAGGACTTGCTGCCTATGATGTAGAACTTGGTGAGGATGAGTATTTTGTAATGGGAGATAACTGCAATAACAGCGAAGATTCCAGAGTATCCAATATTGGAAACATCAAACGTTCACAATTTGTAGGTAAAATAGCAGGAACGCTTCATAAAGTAACAAGACAGTAGGAAAGATATGTTTATCGAAATCTGAACTGTAAATCAAGTACAGAAGTAAATATAGAATCAGTACAGGGAAGACTGTGATAGCATAATAAGCATAGACTAAGTATAGATAATATATAGAAGGAGGGAAAAAGATGCATTTTCAGTGGTATCCTGGTCATATGACGAAGGCCAGAAGAATGATGCAGGAGAATATCAAGCTGATTGATATTGTGGTAGAACTGGTGGATGCCCGAGTACCATTAGCAGCAAGAATCCGGATATAGATGAACTGGCAAAGAATAAATATCGTCTTATCGTGCTGAATAAAGCAGATATGGCAGATGCAAAGACAACAGCGGCATGGCAGAACTATTTTGAGGCAAAGGCTTCTTTGTAGCGAAGGTGAACTCACAAAAAGGCGCCGGAATGAAGGAAGTAAAGTCTTTAATTGAAAAGGCATGTCAGGAAAAGAAGGCAAGAGATAAAAAGAGAGGAATCTTAAATCGCCCGCTTCGTGCGATGGTAGTGGGAATCCCGAATGTTGGAAAGTCTACATTTACTAATTCTTTTGCAGGAAAAGCCTGTGCCAAGACCGGCAATAAGCCAGGTGTTACAAAGGGAAAACAGTGGATTAAGATTAATAAAAATGTGGAACTTTTAGATACTCCAGGTATTTTATGGCCGAAGTTTGAAAATCAGGCAGTAGGGCTTCGCCTGGCGCTCATTGGTTCTATTAAGGAAGAAATTCTTAATACAACAGAGATGGCAATGGAATTCATCGGCTTTTTGAAAAAGTCTTATCCAGGAGTGCTGGTAGAACGCTATTCTGTGGATGAGAGTAAGGAAAACTTAGAGATTCTTGAAGAGATTGCAAGAATACGAGGATGTCTGATGAAAGGAAACCAGACAGATATTGATAAGGCGGGAAGACTGCTTTTAGAAGATTTCCGTTCCTTACGTCTTGGAAAGTTATCTTTGGAGGTGCCTGATGCGCAGTAAAGAAAGAGAAGCAGAGAAGAAAAACGAGAGTGAGAAAAAAAGAAAAAGTACTGCCAGAATATATTGGGTACGATTGCATACATAGTCGGAGTCTGCGTTTTTGTATTTTGATTCTACATTTTGTAGGACAGAGAACCGTTGTAAATGGAAGTTCTATGGATACAACTCTGGCCAATGGACAGAATCTTGTTATGGACAAGCTTTCTTATCGATTCCATGATCCAGAAAGATATGATATTATTATTTTTCCAGGTCCGGAAGAGTTTGGACAGCATCCATATTATATCAAGCGAATCATCGGAATGCCGGGAGAAACTGTACAGATTAAAGATGGTAAAGTTTATATCAATGATAAAGAATTAAAGAGTGATGTGTATGGTATCACAGATTATATTGATTATCCGGGAATTGCAGAAGAACCGATTACGCTTGGTGATGATGAATATTTTTGTTTAGGGGATAATCGGCCAGTCAGTCAGGATAGCCGTTATGAAGAAGTTGGTCCGGTAAAACGGTCTATTATTGTAGGAAAAGTATGGATAAGAATCTGCCTTTGAATAAGTTTGGCAAGGTGTCTTAAATGAGGGGTGTCTGCGAAGTATGGGTAGGAGAACAAAGAAAAACCCGGAAGTAACATTGGGAAGACGACAACGCAGAAGAAAAGAGCAGCGAAGAAAGAACGTGAGAGAAATTATCAGTACCATTTTATATCTTGCTATTTTATGTGCGGCGGTATATTTTATCCTTCACTATGTAGGTCAGAGAACGGTTGTGCGTGGGGATTCTATGGATACAACTTTATCTGACGGGCAGAATCTTATTATGGATAAATTATCTTACCATTTTCGAGACCCGGAGAGATATGATATTGTTATTTTTCCAGGCCCGGAAGAATACGGCGAACATCCATATTATATTAAGCGTGTGATCGGGCTGCCTGGAGAGACGGTACAGATAAAAAAAGGTAAGGTCTATATTAATGGGAAGAGGTTAAAGAGTGATATTTACGGCATTACAAAATATATTGATGAGCGGGAATAGCAGAGGAATCGTTAGAACTAGGGAAAGATGAATATTTTTGTCTGGGGGATAATCGTCCGGTCAGCTATGACAGCCGTTATGAGGAAGTTGGACCGGTACACCGTTCAGAGATTATTGGTAAGGTGTGGATAAGAATCTGGCCTTTGACTAAGTTTGGAAAGGTTTCATAAAAATGAAAAGCATTAGTATGATAAAAGAGGAGTTTAAAAATCTGACTCCAGAGCAGATTCCTGCACAGATTGCCCTGTATCAGGAAGATGAGAGAAAGGGTGTACAGAATTTTTTACTTTCTCAGCAAAAGAAAGTAGATAAATACTATCAGGAAATAGAACGTATAGAGAATCTGTGCCAATATGAAAAGGAATACAGTCAGTATGACTTTATCTGTGGGATTGATGAGGTAGGACGAGGTCCGTTAGCCGGTCCGGTTGTAGCAGGAGCCGTTGTTTTGCCAAAAGGCAGCCGTATTTTATATATTAATGATTCAAAGAAGCTTTCGGCAAAGAAGCGAGAGGAATTATTTGATATTATAAAAGAAGAAGCGGTATCCGTAGGCATTGGTATGGCTTCGCCAGAGCGAATTGATGAGATAAATATTTTACAGGCAACTTACGAAGCAATGCGTCAGGCAATCGCCAATCTTTCCGTAAAGCCGGAACTTTTACTTAATGATGCAGTAATGATTCCGGGAGTGGATATAAAACAGGTGCCGATTATCAAAGGAGATGCAAAGAGTATTTCTATTGGAGCGGCGAGTATTAGTGAGTAAACGGTTACGAGACATATGATGGAAGAATATGATAAAGTTTTTCCGGGATATGATTTTGCTTCGAACAAAGGATATGGTTCTAAAGAACATATTGAGGCTTTGCACCGACTTGGTCCGTGTCCGATTCATCGATGTAGTTTTCTTAAAAATATTTTATAAAAGAATGGAGAAGTAATCTGTGCGAAAGAATTCTGGAGGTGCCGCAGAAGAGGCGGCAGTCCTTTTTCTTGAGGGAAAGGCATTCGCATACTGGAGAGAAACTTTCGAAGTTACCACGGAGAAATTGATATTATTGCATTAGAGCAGGAGATGATTCTTGTTGTAGAAGTAAAGATGCGAAGCTATGGAGATTGCGGAACTGCAGCAGAAGCGGTTGATTTCAGGAAGCAAAAGAGAATCTGCTACACATTTAATTATTATCGAATGCAGAGGAGACTTGCAGAGAATACGGCGGTTCGTTTTGACGTGATAGAAGTAGATAAAGATTTTCGATGTCACTGGATACAGAATGCATTTGAATTTCAAGGGTGAACAGAAAATATGGAGGAAAACATGAATTTCGTATATGCTAATGAGGATCATTCAACAATTATAAATGAGAAAAATGGAGTGGTATTTATTACCTTTCCCAAGCTTGTAAAGGCAGGAATATGTCATGGTTTTTCTACAAGAATCGGTGGAGTGAGTGAAGGACATCTTTCCTCTATGAATTTATCTTTTACCCGCGGTGATGACCCGGAAAAGGTACAGGAGAATTTTCGAAGAATCGGAGCCGCGATAGGATTTGATGCAAAAGATCTGGTGTTGTCTTCTCAGATTCATGAGACAGAGATACGTAAAGTTACAGCAAGGGATAAGGGGGATGGCATTGTGAGAGAAACTGTGCCGGGAATTGATGCCCTTGTGACAGATGAAGCAGGAATCCCTATGTATACTTCTTACGCTGATTGTGTTCCACTTCTTTTTTTATGATCCGGAACATCATGTTGCAGGGATGGCACATTCCGGCTGGCGTGGAACGGTAGCAAAAATTGGTGCGAAGTTTGTTGCATATATACAGAAAGAATATGGTAGTAAGCCAGAGAATATTATTGCGGCAATTGGACCATCTATTTGCCGAAGTTGTTATGAAGTCGGGGAAGAAGTTGCCGAAGAATTTAAACAAGTATTTTTACCAGAAGAGATTCCATTAATTATGGATGATAAGGGCAATGGTAAATATCAACTGGATTTATGGAAAGCAAATGAACTGATTCTTACACAGGCAGGCATCCGTAAAGAAAATCTGGATATTACCGATATTTGTACCTGCTGTAATAGCGATAAGCTGTTTTCTCACCGGGCAAGTCATGGAAAAAGAGGAAATCTTGGCTGTTTTATGTGTTTATAGTTCGTTAGAGCATTTTTCAAACACGCTCTAGAATAACAAAATAAAATTAATTTTCTAATGTGGCAGAAACACAAATAGGTATAGCTGTAATTTGTTTAGAGTGATACAAAGTGAGAGAAGCAGATCGCTTGTAAAGTTTAAATGATAGCATATACGATTTATAATAGAATCTTTGTAGATGAGGAAAGAAAATGAAGAAACATTTGCATAAAATCGCGTGGGTAGAGCCGGGAAGTATTGCGGAAGAACTTGGATTAGAACCGGGAGATGCGATAGAAGAAATTAATGGAAATGAAATAGAGGATATATTTGATTATCAGTATTATGTGGAAGATGAATACTTAGATGTTCTGATTCTCACAAAGGATGGCGAGGAGTGCGTTCTGGAGATTGAGAAGGATGAAGATGAAGATTTGGGAATTACTTTTGAATCTTCCCTTATGGATGAATATCATTCCTGCTGTAATAAGTGTATGTTCTGTTTTATTGATCAGATGCCGCCGGGAATGAGAGATACGCTGTATTTTAAAGACGATGACTCCAGGCTTTCCTTTTTACAGGGAAATTATATCACGCTCACAAATATGAGGGATAAAGACATTGAGCGAGTAATCAAATATCACCTTTCACCAATCAACATTTCTGTTCATACGACGAATCCGGAACTTCGGTGTAAGATGCTTCATAACCGTTTTGCAGGCGATGTTTTGGATAAAATAGGACGTTTCTATGAGGCAGGTATCCGTATGAACAGTCAGGTAGTACTATGTCAGGGATTAAATGATGAGAAAGAACTTGACCGTACTATTTCTGATCTTGGAAAGTTTATTCCACATATGGAGAGTCTGTCTGTTGTTCCGGTCGGACTTACAAAGTACAGAGAGGGACTTGCTCCATTAAAACTTTTTGGAAAAGAAGATGACTAAAAAAGTTTAAACAGATTCATAAATGGCAGGATTATTTTCGTAAAAATTATGGAACAACCTTTGTTCATGCCAGTGACGAGTGGTTTATCCTTGCCGGGCAGGAATTCCCAGATGAGGCTTACTATGAAGGGTATGGACAGCTTGAAAATGGTGTGGGAATGATGCGCCTTTTGCTAGAAGAGGTAAAGGAACGTTTAGAGGAGCTTTCCGGAGATGACAGGGAGAAGACAGTATCCATTGCAACAGCAAAGCTTGCTTTCCCAACCATTGAGAAACTTGCGAGAGATGTGGAGAAAAAGTTTCCACATATAAAAGTACATGTGTACTGTATTAAGAATGAATTTTTTGGCGAACATATCACCGTTTCCGGTCTTTTGACAGGAGGAGATATTATCGCACAGTTGAAGGATAAAGAATTAGGGGAGGAATTACTCCTTCCATGTAATGTACTGAAAGCAGATGAGGACATTTTCCTAGATGATATTTCATTAAAGGGACTTTCCGATTCTTTACAAGTTCCCGTGAATATTATACAATCAGAGGGACGAGACTTTGTAGATAAAATTATTGCAATAGAGAATGGAGGAAATTATGAGTAAACCGGTTGTTGCGGTGGTAGGCCGCCCGAATGTAGGAAAATCTACGCTGTTTAATGCGTTAGCAGGAAGCAGAATTTCTATAGTAGAAGACACACCAGGAGTAACAAGAGACCGTATCTATGCGGAGGTTAGCTGGTTAGACTATCAGTTTACCCTGATTGATACCGGCGGAATCGAGCCGGAATCCGATGATATTATCATCTCACGAATGAGAGAGCAGGCAGAAACTGCAATTATGACTGCTGATGTTATTTTATTCCTTGTGGATGTACGTCAGGGACTTGTGGATGCAGACTTTAAAGTGGCAGATATGTTACGCCGTTCTCATCGTCCAGTTGTTCTTGTTGTAAATAAGGTAGATAATTTTGATAAATTTATGCCGGATGTGTATGAATTCTATAATCTTGGACTCGGTGATCCGATTCCAGTTTCTGCACAGGGCAAGCTTGGAATTGGTGATATGCTTGATCAGGTTGTTGAAAAATTTGAAGCACCAGTACAGGAAGAAGAGGAAGAAGATGATCGTCCTAAGATTGCAGTAATCGGTAAGCCAAATGCAGGAAAGTCTTCTATTATCAATAAACTTCTTGGAGAGGAGCGTGTGATAGTATCCCCAGTTGCAGGAACAACAAGAGATGCGATTGATACAACTGTAAAGCGCAATGGACAGGAATATGTATTTATCGATACAGCAGGACTTCGAAGAAAGAGTAAGATTAAAGAAGAATTAGAGAGATACAGTATCATCCGTACCGTTACAGCTGTAGAACGCTGTGATGTTGCTGTCTTAATTATTGATGCGACAGAAGGGATTACTGAGCAGGATGCCAAGATTGCCGGAATCGCCCATGAACGTGGAAAAGGTATGATTATCGCAGTCAATAAGTGGGACTTGGTAGAAAAAGATAACACAACAATGAAGAAGTTCACAGAAAAGATTCGTGAGAAACTTTCCTATATGCCATATGCAGAACTTATTTTCCTTTCTGCAAAAACAGGTCAGAGACTTCCAAAATTGTTTGAAATGATTGATGCCGTAATTGAAAACTGTGCATTACGAGTACAGACTGGTGTATTGAATGAGATTCTCACAGAGGCAATGGCTATGAAGCAGCCACCTTCAGATAAAGGTAAGCGTTTAAGAATCTACTATATTACACAGGTTTCCGTAAAGCCACCTACATTTGTTATGTTTATTAATGAGAAGAAGCTAACGCACTTCTCTTATACAAGATACATTGAAAACCAGATTCGTACCACTTTTGGTTTCCGTGGAACTCCGATTCATTTCATTTATCGTGAGAGAAAGGAGAAGTAAATGAATAACGCTGTATATTATGTACTTGTAATCGTAGCAGGCTATTTCTGTGGCTGTATTGAGAGCGGTTACCTTGTAGGAAAATTATGCGGAATGGATATCCGTGATTATGGAAGCGGTAACTCCGGCACAACAAACGTACTTCGCGTACTTGGCAAGACCCGCGCACTCCTTACTTCTTAGGAGATGCCTTAAAAAGTTTTATTCCAGTACTTGTAGTAAAGTTTTTACTCTGTCCGGCAGTGCCGACACTGAATGCAGACCTCATTCAGCTTGTTACGGGATTTGCTGCAGTAATGGGACATGATTATCCTGTGTTCTTAAAATTTAAGGGAGGAAAGGGAATCGCTACAACTGCTGCAGCTATGATGGCATTTGACTGGAGAATTGGTTTATGCTGTTTCATTATTTTTGTAGTTGTAACAGCAGCAACAAGATATGTATCATTAGCATCCATCCTTTTGTCCGCAGGAATCGTAGTGGAGGTTCTCATTTTCCATCCAGGCAGATGGGACTTATTTGCGATGTGTGTGCTCTATGCCTTCTTTGCAATCTACAGACATAGAGCGAATATTGGCAGACTTCTGTCTGGAACCGAAAGCAAGATTGGACAGAAAGTGGAAGTTAAAAAATAGAATTTGCCACAGGCAAGACGAAAGCTTAGATAGCATTTGTGTGGCGAAACGGACGCTCACAGAATGATACATAAGGCATATTTGTGACTTTAGTCGCGGCGTGTTGAATACTCGCTTAAAGCGCTCCTATCCAACACTTGCTCCGAGGCCACAAATATGCTTATGTATCGTTCTGTGAGCTGACTTTGGCTGTCGAACAAAATTACTATTTAAGGTTGGAGTGCTTTGGGGCTCAGACGGATATGTTTCGCCATATAGATTCCATTATGAAACCACGCAATCTCCCGGAGAATCCCCAAATCTTCCCCCATTCTGTTTTAATTCAACCAAATCCAGCCATTGTCAGCCCCAAAAGAGACAGATACCCTATATTTGTGACTTTAGTCGCGGCGGTTTGAATGCTCGCTTACACGCTCGCATTCAAACCTTGCTCCGAGGTCACA
>ENA-OQJH01000911-OQJH01000911.1-human-gut-metagenome-genome-assembly--contig:-NODE-911-length-14158-cov-1.360630_pt1 | contig 14158 bp, 17 predicted proteins | sample MGYA00242597_ERZ504763 | MGnify/ENA primary metagenome ERZ504763 (study PRJEB26092, sample SAMD00036359) | human gut metagenome | host: Homo sapiens | study: EMG produced TPA metagenomics assembly of... | reverse complement strand
TAATGTAGGAGAATGGAAGTTTTTGTTGGTTATTCAATAGGAAAGCCTTGGGATCCGGATGATAAAGAAGTAGAATTGCCAGATCGTTATTATTCGTTTTGATTGGAATGGCATTCTCAGAAATATATACTTTAGATCAAGGAATAATTAATTTTGCTGTTGATAAAGTTCAGAAAAAGATATATGGAATTAGCAGTTCACCAGAATTTCATGTGGTGGAATTTTCATATAAATAATAGATAAACGATGAAAAATATATGTCTTATGTTATTGCCATTATTCTTGATGTCATGTTTAAATAAGGATAATAACATCGTTTCTCTTTTGAAAGAATGGGAACAGAAAGAAATTCTGTTCCCTAAAGAAATGTATTTTACAACAATGTTGAGGGATACTACATATTATAATCTTCAGAGTGAGTATAAAATTTTAGCATATGTTGATTCGATAGGATGTACTAGTTGTAAACTTCAATTGTCGGCGTGGAGTATGTTAATTAATGAAATTGATTCCTTATATGCAGGTCGGGTCAAGTTTATATTTGCATTCTCTCCTAATAGAATTAAAGATATTTATCATGCTATATTGACTGCTAATTTTACATATCCAGTATATGTGGATAAACAGGATAGCATTGCTAAACTTAATAGATTTCCATTAGAATCAAACCTCCACACATTTTTATTGGATAAAAATAATAGAGTTATTGCTGTTGGTAATCCAGTTTATAATCCTAAAATAAAAAAAACTTTATTTCAATATTATTTCTGGTAAGAAACCTTTTTTACCGTGTAATGCAGAACAAAGAACAAATGCTAGTTGGATAAACGATTTTTAGACATGGGCAGTTTTAATTGGAAACAGGAGCAAATATCTGACATTATATTAAGTAATTCAGGAGAAGAATTATTAGCGATAGAGGATGTTTCTGTTTCTTGTGGTTGTATTACTGTGGAATATCTAAAAGAACCGATTCGACCAGGTCAGAAATTAAATCTGAGAATAAAGTATAAAGCAGAGCATCCTGAGCATTTTGATAAAACGGTAATTATATATTGTAATGCAGAAGGTTCCCCATTTAGACTAAAGATAAGTGGAAATGCAAAATAAAGAGGGAATATGGCAAAGTGCTTTAGGGATTTATCATATATATGTATAATATTATTTATTGTTTTGGGATGGCATATTATGGATAACATTGTATCTGAAAAAAGAGGTAGATATTACTTCTTTAGAAGTTGCTTTGCGGTCTGCTGGTGATAATAGAGGGGAGCTGGAAAAAGTCCTTTGTTACTATAAAAGAAAAAATACAGATAGCCTGAAATATAAAGCAGCCTGTTATTTAATTGAAAATATGCCCTTTCATAGATATTCAGTTGGAGAACAATTAGAAAACTATAAGTCATACTATGCATGGCTGAAAAAAAGCAAGGGAAAAGAACCGCAACAAGTTGCAGATTCAGTTAAGAAAGTATATGGTCCAATGAAAGAACCCAATAAGATACGCGATATTATGGAAATTGATTCTGCTTATTTGTGTCATAATATTGATTGGGCATTTAAAGTTTGGCAGGAACAGCCTTGGGGAAAGAGTATATCATTCGATGTGTTTTGTGAGTATTTGTTGCCTTATCGTATTGGCGATGAACCCTTGGTATATTGGCGTGAAATGTACTATGCAAAATATAATTCATTGTTAGATACATTGAGAATGTCGGATTCTTTGGATATAGAAGATCCAGTAGTAGCTGCTAATTACTTAATAAATAAATTGCCTGATAAGTGGCATTATTATACTTCAACAACTCCTTATTCCTTTGGGCATATCGGACCTGAATATGTACAATACTTGTCAGGAACGTGTCGTGAAGTGACTGATTTTGCTGTATATCTATTTCGGGCATTGGGAATTCCTTGTGCTATTGATTTTGTTCCTGTACGTAGCTATGTTAATGCTGGGCATTTTTGGTTGGTAGCCTGGGATAAAACAGGTGAAGCGTATATGGCTAATTTTCCCGAGAATCTGGGAATGGTCCGCAAAATTGGTGGTATCGTTGGATGATAGTCCAAAGGTGTATAGATATACTTTTGATATAAACAAAGAATTATATGAGCAAATGGCGAAATATAATGAAAAGGTATATTCATTTTGGAGTCTGCCGAAATTTATGGATGTTACTTATGAATATGCTTATTCTTTTGAAAAGGAATTAGTCATTCCATTGGAAAAACTTTATAGGAATCAATGTAGTGGGAGAATAGCTTATTTATGTGTTACTAATAGAGATAACTGGATACCGGTTGATTGGACTGAATTTGACGCACAGCATCTGGCTTTTCGAAATGTACGAAGAGGTACGCTTATGAGGGTGGCTACTTACGAGAATGGTACTTTGAACTTTTTGACTGATCCTTTTTATGTGGATAAACAGAAAAAGGAGCAGCATTATTTCTCTATTGAAGGAAATACACAAGATGTGGTATTGTATGCTAAATGTAATATAGAGGGAGAAAATATGTTCCGTGACCGAATGATAGGGGGCGTTTTTGAAGGCAGTAACCAACTGGATTTTGCAGTAAGCGATACCTTGTTTATCATACAGTGTAAACCTGATCGTTTGAATACGACAGTAAGAAGTTCTTCAAATAAAGAATATCGTTATATCAGATATGTAGGTCCTCCCGGAGGATTATGTAATGTGGCTGAAGTCGCATTTTATGAAAAAAATGATACTCTTCCATTGTCTGGGAAAATTATAGGGACTCCCGGATGCTATCAACATGGACGGGACGCATGAATATACGAAATGTGTTTGATGGAAAAACGTTGGACTTCTTTTGTATTATTTTAAATTTCCGGAGGATGGGCAGGACTTGATTTGGGTAGAAAGGTGCAGATAGACCGTATTGTATATACTCCGCGCAACAGGGATAATTATATTCGTCCTGGTGATATCTACGAGTTGTATTATTGTGATCGATATTGGAAATCCGCCGGAAGAATTAAATCTACAGTTGATTCATTAGTATACAGAGGGATTCCCCAGAATGTACTTTTGTTCTTACGTAACCATACGCGCGGCGTAGATGAGAGAGTCTTTGTTTATGAAAAAAGGAGAGCAACTATGGAAATAAGACTTAAAATTAAACTAGTTGTGTTGTGGAAGACAATCATCTTATTAGGAATAATTGTCTTGCTATCTGCTTGTTTCCATTCGAAGAAGGAGGCTGTATCTTCTATTGCTATTATTCCTGATGAGCATACGTTACTGGCGATTACGCCGGAATTCTCTATAAAAATGGCAGGAAATACATTGAATAAACATTATCTACGATTGAAGTCTGGAAAGATATTTCCAATGACAGGGATTTTGCAGGTAGATGGTAGGACCTATCGTTTTATGGGGGAAGATTCTTTACGTATATCCCTATAGCTTCTCTTGCAAATGACAGCGTCAGTTGGTCAGGGAAATATTCTTATTTGTTTCCAGGAAAAGGGTGGGAGCAAAAGGAATATGATGATTCTTTTTGGAAAGAAGGAAATGCAGCTTTTGGACCTGTAAAAGGAAATTCTAAGATTCGTACCGCTTGGGGGGCGGAAAATATATATGTCCGCAGGCATATTAAGATTGATAATAAAGATGCTTTGGAAGGGCATAAAATTTACGTCTGTTATATTTGCGATGATCAGATAAAACTTTTTTGGAATGGAGATTTTTTATTTGAAAAAGGAATAACATATCAAACGAAATGTGGACGTTTAACAGATGAAGCTATTGCTCATATTGGTAATGGAACAAATGTTTTGGCAGCTTATGGATGTAATACAGGAGGCCCTGCGTTGTTAGATTTGGTCTGTATATTGAAAATAAAACTTATAGTGAAGCAGATACGGCCTATTGAAGCAAATAGATGTACAAGCTACTCAAACTCATTATGTATTTCAATGTGGGGATGTAGAACTTCAGATTGATTTTGTTTCACCTTCTTTGTCAGAGAAGTGGAATATGACAGGATGGCCTGTCGGTTTCCTTTCCTATCAAGTTCGTTCAGAAGATAAAAAGGAGCATACGGTGGAAATTTTGTTCGATGTGGATATGGAATGGATGTTTGGTAGGAGGAAGATTGATAGTTGGGTTGAACAAGAGTGGCGGTTTGTCAAGTCTGATAGTTTATATTTAGGTCTGACGGCGGATGGAACATCGTTTCATGCGATGATAGTCATGTTGTTCTGTCTCAAAAGTTGTGTGCAGAAAATGGAAATAAAGGCATATTGTTAATAGGATACGGAGAAGGGCAGAGGATACAATATATTGGTGAGCGTTTACAACCTCTTTGGAATGACAATGGAAAAGGAGAGGTTAAAGAATTAATGAAGGCTGTTGGAAACAGGTATCAGAAACTTAAGGAAGAATGTAATAAATTGGATAATCTGTGAATAATAAAGCATTTCAAGTGGGTGATAAGACATTTGCAGAACAGATTCTTCCTTCATATCGTAATTTTATTTCTTCCCATAGGTTTGTGTTATCTTCGGATAATAAGTCATTCTGCTTCGGAGATACTTTGGGTAATGTTAGAGATGCTTATAGGAGTTTTCCTGCTTTGTTATTTTTTTAATCGTGTTGATTGGATGAAAAGTTTATTAAATCCAATATTTGAATATTGTGAAGATGAACATTGGAAAAGAAAATATCCGCCTTACGATATTGGATTATATCCGGTTGCAAGCAAACAAATAAAAGTGGATAATTGTGCTGAAGAGGCTGCTGCAAATATGTTGGTGATGACGGTTGCTATTGTGGAGGCAGAACAAGATTTCAGTTATGCTGAATTGCATTGGAGTCATTTGTGTTTGTGGGCAAATTATCTGGAAGAAAAGATGAAAGGTGAAGTTCTTCCTTCTATTGAGTTATTAGATGCAAATGACAAACGTGTGAAATGTGTGCTGGGATTGATGGCTTATCATAAATTGATTCAACTAAAGGATGCATATGAATAAAGTGAAGAAATTTCTAGCAATAATAGAGAATTTAATATTCATGATATTCTGCATGATAGTAATTTTGTTCTTGGTACAGTTATTCTGTTTCACATCGTTTAAAATTCCATCAGATTCTATGGGACCTGCATTAAAAGATGGAGATAGAATATTGGTTAATAAAATGATAAAAGGAGCCAGATTGTTTAATGTGTTTGTGCTTTGGATAACAAAGATGTTACTATTTACCGGATGCCGGGGATTGGGGCATTTTAAAAGAAATGATGTACTGGTTTTTAATTTTCCTTATCAGATGAATCGGTGGGATAGCATCCGGATGAACGTAATGCAGTATTATGTGAAACGTTGTATAGCTTTGCCTGGGGATACATTGGAAATCAGAGGAGGATTTTATAAAGTGCGTGGATGTCGCGAACAGTTGGGAAATTATGAAGCTCAGCAATATCTTGCCGGGCTACAGCAACCGGAAAAACAAGGAATCGTAGTAGGAACATTTCCTTATGATCAAAGCCTAGGATGGAATATTCGAGAGTTCGGGCCATTGCCTATCCCACAAAAGGATCAGATTGTAATAATGAACCATACTACTTATCTTTTATACAGACAACTGATCGCATGGGAGCAAAAGAAAAAAATAGAACTAAAACAGGAACAGGTGTTTATTGGTGATAGTCTTATTCATCAGTATTGCTTTAAAAAGAACTATTATTTTGTATCGGGGGATAATATGGCGAATTCGCAGGATTCCAGATATTGGGGGATGCTGCCGGAAGAATATATTGTAGGTAAAGCTACCCGTATTTGGAACTCAAAAGAAAAATATACCGATCAGATACGTTGGGAACGGATTTTAATGCAGATCAAATAAAGATAGAAGATGTTATTACAGAATAAATATATCGTTCATTTATTAATGCTGTTTGGAGTCATTGCACTTTTAAGTGTTGTGACTGTTTCATCTTATACTATTGCGGTCGGAGATATGGCATATCAGAAGCTATATTTGGGGCATATGTCTATTGTCTTTGTGATATGTACTCTTATGTCTTTGTGCTTAGATTGTAAGAAAATGCATTTTATTTATCAGTCGTTTGGTCTCTTATTATTTTAGGTGGGGTTGAGGCTGTTTGGGGATTAAGGCAGATATACGGTTTAGCTGTTTCTAATCATTCATTATATGCGCTTACAGGTTCTTTCTACAATCCGGGGCCTTATTCCGGATACTTAGCAATGGTATTTCCTATTTGTTTGAGTGAATGGTTGAATCTAAAAAAGGTGAAGAAACGTACTTGGATCGAGCAAAGTAAATATTGTGTGGCTTTAGGAGTCTTGCTGTTAATTCTTTGTGTTTTACCGGCAGGTATGAGCCGTTCGGCATGGATGGCTGTTGCAATTTCTGGGATATGGTATATGCTACATACCGTTCATGGGGAACTAGTTTAAGGAAGATAGGCCGAAAATATAAGAAAAGAGTATTTCCGGCTATTATTGCCGGGGGAATGGTATTGATAATAGTTGGTTATGCTCTTTTTCAATTAAAAGTAGATTCGGCTAATGGACGTCTGTTAATTTGGAAAGTGAGTGTTATGGCTATTGTGGAAAAACCTTTCCTTGGACATGGTACTGGAAACTTTGCATCGGCTTATGGAATGGCTCAGGAAAAATATTTCTCCCAAAAAGAGTTTACATCTACAGAAGAATTAGTAGCTGGAAGTCCTGAATACGCTTTTAATGAATATCTGCAAATAGCTGTAGAATATGGAGTCTTATTTCTATTGGTTGTGTTATTGATTATTGTTTTTTGCCTTTGGATAGGAATAACAGAGAAAAGACTAAGTGCATGTGCTGGTTTGATTTCTGTTTTAGTATTTGCATTTTCATCTTATCCAATGCAAATACCCGGATTTGCTATAGCATTCTATTTTTTATTGGCTGCTTGTGTAGTGGGTTCTTCACGGTTACAAATATTGTTCTTTATTATAATGATTGCTTTATTGGGAAGTTACTATTGGAAATATAATCAGTATAATGCTTGTGAAGAATGGTTTAGGTATAAAATGCACTATAATATAGCGCATTTCGTTTAGCCAAAGAAGGGTATGAGAAAATTTATCCGGAATTGAATGATAGGGGAGCATTTTTGTTTGAATATGGACATTCTTTACATAAGTTGAAAGAATATAATAGTTCTACAGCAATTTTGAAAGAGGCAATGGCACATAGTTGCGATCCTATGATTTTGAACATAATAGGAAAGAATTATCAGGCTATAGGAAAATATGAAAAGGCTGAAGAGTATTTCATACGATCTACTCATCGGCTTCCGGGAAGAATTTATCCATATTACTTGTTGGCAAAGCTTTATGCGGAACCGGAATATCGACATCCGGAGAAATTAAAACAGGCGATTCAGATTGTATTGACGAAGGAACCAAAGGTACAATCGACTGCAATAAGGGAGATGAGAGAAGAAGTGAAACTGCTAAAATAAATGGGTGAAGAAAAAAATGACTGTACAAACTTGATTAATAGATATTTTTTGTCTAAATTTGGCAAACATGATACAAACTTACATACAATATATAAGAAATTATATGTGAGATAATTTAGAATAAACAAACCAATAAATACGATGAAAAATAATTCTACATGGATTTTATTGTGCCTTGCATGTATGATGACGCTCTCTTGTTCCGACAAGAAGAATACTGCAGATGAATCGGAGAAAGGTGTCTCCATAGTCCTTCCGGATACGAAGAATGAAGTAGCTGTTCAGATATTAAAGAAGCGTGATTTTCATCACGAACTGGTGAGTAACGGTAAAATCAATGCCCGTGGCAAAGCCGATCTGCGTTTTGAAACCGGTGAAGTCATCGCTCATATCTATGTGAAGAATGGCGACCGTGTACAGAAAGGACAGAAGCTGGCTGATCTGGATAAATTCCGTCTGGAACAGAAATTATCCCAGTCGGAAGATGCTTTACTGAAAGCCGAACTGGAATTGAAAGACGTACTGATCGGGCAGGGATATTCTCCTGACGACTTTAGTAAAGTCCCTGCCGAAACAATGAAAATCGCCAAAGTAAAAAGCGGGTATGAACAGTCGAAATCCCAGTATGAACTGGCGAAAAGAGAGATGGAGCATGCTACGTTGATTGCTCCTTTTGACGGTGTGGTAGCCAATTTATTTTCAAAGCCTTATAATCCGGCAAATACTTCTGAAGCATTCTGTACTATTATTGATTCCAAAGGAATGGAAGCTGATTTCACAGTGCTGGAAAATGAACTTGCTTTATCAGGATGGGAGATAAGTGGTAATTACTCCTTATGCCGGAGGAGATGCGTTTGAAGGCAGTGTATCAGAGATAAATCCATTGGTGGATGCCAACGGCATGGTGAAAGTGAAAGCATTGGTAAATGCGGGAGGAAAACTGTTCAGCGGAATGAATGTAAGGGTAAGTGTCCGCCGTTCGCTGGGAGAACGGCTGGTTATTCCGAAGAGCGCCGTTGTATTGCGTTCCGGCAAACAAGTGGTATTTACCCTGAAAGACGGCAAGGCAATGTGGAATTATGTGAATACGGGACTGGAGAATGCGACAGAATGTGTCGTCTCCGACAAGTCGCAGAAAGGTATCGAGGATGGTCTGCTGGAAGGAGATACGGTCATCGTCACCGGAAATCTGAATCTGGCGCATGAGGCGGAAGTCTATGTTAAATGAAGAATTAAGAATTAAATAATGAATCTATGATAAAATTCTTAATTCAGCGCCCTATTGCCGTATTGATGGCCTTTACCGCCTGTTTCATCATCGGGCTGGTGACGTACTCTACGCTCCTATATCGCTGCTTCCCAATATCGCTATTCCTGAGATTACGGTACAGGTGGCGTCTGCCAATACCTCTGCCCGGGAATTGGAAAACACGATTGTCAAACCTTTGCGGGGGCAGTTGATTCAGGTCTCTACCCTGAAGGATATTCATAGTGAATCGAGAGACGGGGCGGGCATTATCCGCTTGTCATTTGAATATGGAACGAATACGGACCTTGCCTTTATCGAGGTAAATGAGAAGATAGATGCCGCCATGAACTATCTTCCGAAAGAAGCGGAACGCCCGAAGGTAATCAAAGCGAGTGCAACGGATATTCCCGTATTCTATCTGAATCTGACACTGAAGAATGACAGTGCTTACGGAGCTACGGAACAGCACTCCTTCCTTGAATTGTGTGAGTTTGCCGAGTCTGTCATCAAGCGCAGGATAGAGCAGCTTGAAGAAGTTGCCATGGTGGACGTGACCGGAATTTTGGAACGGCAGGTACAAATAGTGCCCGACAAGGACAAGCTCGCCATGATGGGACTCTCCATTGGAGATATCGAATCGGCTTTATCCTCTAATAATGTGGAACCGGGCAGCATGACAGTGCGCGACGGGTATTATGAATACAATATTAAATTCTCGACATTGCTGCGTACAGCGGAGGATGTGGAAAATATCTATCTGCGTAAGGGCGACCGCATCGTACAGTTAAAAGACTTCTGCAAAGTAAGCGTCGTACCTGTAAAAGAAAAAGGAGTATCCTTGTCCAATGGAAAACGGGCGGTGAGCCTTGCCGTCATCAAACAGGCGGATGAGAACATGGATAAGATGAAGCAGGCGCTGGTAGGCACGATGACCTATTTTCAGTTAGTATACCCGGAGATCGATTTCAGCATCAGCCGTAATCAGACGGAACTGCTGGACTACACCATCTCTAATCTGCAACAGAATCTTTCCCTGGGTTTTCTCTTTATTTGTCTGGTAGCGGTTCTGTTTCTGGGAGATGTAAAGTCTCCGCTGGTCATCGGACTCAGTATGGTGGTGTCCATCGTGATCAGCTTTGTCTTTTTCTACCTTTGCAATATGTCTCTCAATATCATTTCACTTGCCGGATTGATCCTGGCATTGGGAATGATGATTGACAGTTCGATTATTGTGACCGAGAATATATCGCAATACCGTGAACGGGGATACTCCTTGCGCCGTGCCTGTGTGACGGGAACCAGTGAAGTGGTCACCCCCATGCTGAGTTCTCTCTGACGACTATTGCCGTCTTTGCCCCGCTGATTTTATGAGCGGTATTGCAGGCGCTATTTTCTTTGATCAGGCTTTTTCCGTCACTGTAGGCCTGATGGTGTCCTATCTCACCGGTATCATGCTGCTTCCTGTGCTTTATCTGCTGGTTTACCGGACAGGTGTCCGCACCCGGAAATGGAAGTGGCTTTCTTTCAAATTTAATAACCCGATCAAGGATCACACGCTGGACCGCTTCTATGATGCGGGTGTTGACTGGGTATTCCGCCATAAAACGTTCAGTGTACTGTTCTGTGTGATTTCCATTCCGCTTTGCGTATTCTTCTTTTTCTTTATAGACAAAGAACGGATGCCCGATATCGAGGAGAATGAACTGATCGCCGGATAGAATGGAATGAGAATATCCATGTGGATGAAAACAAACGACGGTGGATGAACTTTTCAAGGAACTGAAGGATGAAGTACTGGAGCAAACAGCCTCTATCGGCAGACAGGATTTCATCCTCAATCGGGAACGGGAACTGTCTTCTTCCGAAGCGGAACTTTATTTCCGTACGGAGACTTCCGATGCTATTGCCCCTTTGGAACAGGCGGTATATCGGAAACTGAAGGAACGTTATCCGCTCTCTGTCATTTCTTTCTCTCCGCCGGAAACGGTATTTGAGAAACTCTTTGTGACGGGTGAACCGGATGTGGTGGCGGAATTTTACACCCGTAATAAAGCGGAAGCCCCCAAAGCGGAAGCAATCCGCAGCATGGAACAGGAACTGGGACGAAAAACCGGAATCAATCCGACAGGTATCGCCTTCGAAAACCAGTTGAATCTGAGTATCAGTAAAGAGAAACTCTTGCTCTACCGTGTTTCCTACAACGAACTGTATCGGGTACTGAAAACGGCTTTCCGGGAAAACAGTGTGACGATGCTGCACTCTTATCAGCAATATTTGCCGATCAACATTGCCGGGGATGAAAAGACTGTGAACGAGGTGTTGCAGGAAACACTGGTGCAGACGCAACCGGACAACCGTGGGAATGTCGATTTTATCCCGCTTCGGGAATTGATCAACGTAGCTCCCGCCGAAGACTTGAAAAGTATTACTTCCGGACGTAATGGCGAGTATGTCCCGTTCGACTTTTACGGCGTGCAGGATGCGAACCGGCTGATGCGTGAAGTGAAACAGGTGGCGGAGGAAACAGGGGACTGGGATACGGGCTTCTCCGGCAGTATCTTCTCCAACAAGGAGATGCTGGATGAACTGGTCGTGATTCTGTTGATCTCACTGCTGCTGATGTATTTCATTCTTGCCGCACAGTTCGAGAGTTTTCTGCAGCCGTTGCTGGTACTGGCGGAAATCCCGATTGATGTGGCATTTGCCTTACTCTTGCTTTGGATATGCGGGCATACGCTGAATCTGATGTCTGCCATCGGTCTGATTGTGACCTGTGGTATTGTAATCAATGACTCTATTCTGAAACTGGATGCGATCAATGAACTGCGCAAGGCAGGCGTTCCTTTGCTGGAAGCTATTCACGAAGCAGGCCGCAGGCGTCTGCGTCCGATTATCATGACTTCGCTGACGACCATCTTTGCCATGGTGCCGTTGCTGTTCTCCTCGGATATGGGATCGGAACTGCAAAAGCCGTTGTCTATCGCCATGATAGGCACGATGTCCATCGGTACGGCGGTCAGCCTCTTTATCATACCGCTGCTTTACTGGTTTATCTATCGGGGAAAAAGCGGGAATCACAAACCAAATGAAAAACATGTTGAATTATGAAGAAATCATCCGTTCTTTTTGTATTGATGGCAGCATCGGGGATATGTTTCTCTTCAGTATATGCCCAGAAACGTCTGGTGCTGGACTTGAACCAGACTATCGCTTTAGCTAACGACAGTCGCTGGAGTCATTCCGCACACAAAATATGTATCTGTCCGGTTATTGGGAATACCGGACGTACCGGGCAAACCGTTTGCCGAGTCTGACAATGGACCTTACCCCGGCACAATATAACCGGGATATCACGAAACGTTATGATTCGGGACAGGACCTGGATGTCTACCGTACGCAACAGTCATATTATGCCTATGGAGGATTAAGTGTCCGTCAAAATCTGGACCTGACCGGAGGTACGTTCTATCTGGAGTCGAACCTTGCCTATATGCGTAATTTCGGGGATAATAGTGCGACGCAGTTTACCAGCGTCCCGATACGGCTCGGTTATTCGCAGAGCCTGGTCGGGTATAATCCTTTCAAATGGGACCGGAAGATCGAACCGCTGAAATACGAGCGTGTGAAAAAGGAATTTCTTTATAATGTGGAAAAGGTTTCGGAAACGGCGACGAATTATTTCTTTTCGCTGGCGATGGCGCAGGCGGAATACAAACTGGCAAAGGAAAACCTCGCATCTACGGATACTTTGTACCGCATCGGACAGCAACGGCACCGGATCGCCGCTATTTCACAGGCGGACCTGTTGACTTTAAAGCTGGATAAAGTGAATGCACAGAATACATTGCAGAATAGGGCAAGCGCCTTGAAACGGGCAATGTTCTCACTGGCATCTTTCTGAATCTGGATAAGAATACCCAGATCGAACTGGAGCTTCCTTCACGCCCAAGTATGATGGAGATTCCGGTGGATGAGGCTTTGAGATGGGGAAGGAGCAATAATCCGCAGTTGCTGGAACTGAAGCAGAATGTACTGGAAGCGGAGCGGAATGTGGACAGAACAAAGAAGGAATCCCGTTTCAATGCCAGCGTGAATGCCAGTATCGGTTTCAACCAGGTGGCGGAAAGCTTCGGAGATGTGTATCATAAACCGATGCAGCAGGACTTGGTAGCGGTCAGCGTATCGATTCCGCTGCTGGACTGGGGCGTTCGTAAGGGCAAATACAACATGGCACGGAATAATCTGAATGTAGTGAAGATTTCGGCACGTCAGGATGAGATCAGTATTGAGGAGGAAGTAATCATGACGGTGAGTGATTTTAATATCCAGCAGCAGTTGATTGCCAGTGCGGAAGAAGCGCTGGACCTGGCGATACTGGCTTATAATGAGACAAGGCAACGTTTTATTATCGGTAAAGCGGATATTAATAGTCTGACGCTTTCGCTCAACAGGCAGCAGGAGGCGCAGCGCAACTACATTTCTGCCTTGCAGAACTACTGGCTGAAATTATTATAAAATACGTCGTCTGTTTATTCGATTTTGCTACGAAGCTTTCTCTTTCGGATCGTTTCGACTTTAATGGAGGGAGACTGATCAGATAGTAATTTCTTTTGAGATATAGACAAATGAATCATGCAAGATATAGGTTCTGAAATTAAGAAGTCATCAAAGGCTTCCGCTTTTACGCTCATTGTCGCTTTTATCAGCGTGGCGTTGGTCGGGCTGGCACTTGTTCCGTTGCTGCCGGTGAAGCTGAATCCGTCACGGACCTTACCCGGATTTTCTGTATGGTTCGGCATGGGAGGGACTTCGGCGCGTGTCGTGGAGATGACGGCTACCAGCAAACTGGAGGCGATGCTTGCCCGTGTCAAGGGAATACAAAGCATATCTTCGACTTCCGGCAATGGCTGGGGAAGTATAAATGTGAGTCTGGACAAGCATGCAGATGCGGCTGTCGCACGTTTTGAGGCTTCGACCATCATTCGTCAGACTTGGCCGGAATTGCCGGCGGGAGTTAGTTACCCGTACATTCAGATGGCAAGTCCGGAGCAGAAAAGTCAGGGACCTTTTATCGCATTCACGATTAATGCGCCTGCCACTCCCAGTCTGATTCAGAAGTATGCGGAGGAACATATAAAGACACGCCTTGCGCAGCTCCAGGAATCTATAAGATAAACGTCAGCGGAGCCACACCGATGGAATGGCGTCTGGAGTATGATTATGAGCAGTTGCGTGCGTTGGGGGTGAGTACGGATGAAATTAGTCAGGCAGTCGGTCTGCATTATCAGAAAGAGTTTCTGGGGACTTATGATGTGGAACAGGCGGCTTCGGGCAAGGAATGGATTCGGTTGGTGCTGATGCCCGAACATGATAACCGGGAGTTTGACGCCGGGCAGATACAGGTGAAAGTGAAGGA
>ENA-OQJH01000910-OQJH01000910.1-human-gut-metagenome-genome-assembly--contig:-NODE-910-length-14160-cov-4.544003_pt1 | contig 14160 bp, 19 predicted proteins | sample MGYA00242597_ERZ504763 | MGnify/ENA primary metagenome ERZ504763 (study PRJEB26092, sample SAMD00036359) | human gut metagenome | host: Homo sapiens | study: EMG produced TPA metagenomics assembly of... | reverse complement strand
GTAAATTAAGTAAGAAAGAGTTGTCATAAGTTATTACTTGATATATGGTATACATGTGATATACAAAATATAAGGAAGTAGCTGTTTTTAAGGGATTTGAGATTAACATTTCATAACTAAACTCCTCGGAGGAACCCCGGAACAGTGATGTTACCGGGGTTTCTTCATTTATGGGATTAGATTATCAAAAGGTGGATTTCATTTTTGGATAATCGAATCATATGATGTTGGGGTCAGATAGTGCATTTAAACATCTTGATTGACAAATTGCACAAAGCCGTGTCTGTTTTGTTCCGTTGTACGAAAATAAGAAAATCTAAGCCTGCCTGAGTCAGGTTTTCTCAGAGTGACGTGAACGGCAACAACGAGTCCTCCATAACTCGATGCTGCCTTGTTCTGCCATCCGTGGCAGAACATCACTGTGTATTACCAGGCAGTCTAAGATTTACTAATTTTCTCCCAAAGTCACAAAAGCAGTCTCGGCTTTGTGCAATTTGCCAGTCGTTATGTTGTGAATGCACTATTTGCCCCCAACATCATCATATTAAAATTCAGAAAATTATCAGAAAGGCCGGATATGAGAGAAAAAACATACAGTTTCACGATAGAAGAGATCCCGATCATTGTGACGAAAAAACGCATGAAAAATATGTATCTGCGTATCAGTAAAGAGGATGGCAGTGTGCGCATTTCGGCGCCGCATCAGATGAGCGACGAGCGGATTTACCGTTTTGCAAAGGAGCGGATCGACTGGATCCGGGTTTACAGGAAAAAATATCTGCGTGCGAAAGAGGGACGCAGGGAAGTAAGACAATTAAGCGAAGCGGAATTAAAACAGCAGAAACTGCTTTTGAAAAAAGACGTGGAAAAATTGATTGCAAAATGGGAACCGTCATGGGCGTAAAGGCATCCGGTGTTACGATACGCCAGATGAAAACACGCTGGGGTTCCTGCAATGTGAGGACACACCACATCAATATCAATCTCGCACTGGCGAAAAAGCCGCCGGAGTGTCTGGAGTATGTGGTCGTGCATGAGCTGACACATATTTTAGAACCGAGTCATAATGCCGTGTTCTGGGGCTATATGACACAGTTTTATCCGAATTGGAAGCATGTCAGAAAATATCTGAATGATGAAGTACCGGAATAAATGTTATACAAACTGATTTTGGGTTTCGTCATATTCGTAATCGATCATTTTTAATTTTTCAGTGATCGCATCGGCATCTGCATGAAATGCGGCAACAAACTCAGAAAAAGACGGATAATTGTCGCGGAGCTGTGTATTGACGAAACTTAAAAGCATAGCAGGATCGTTTGGAAGATTTTGATATTCAGTCATAATAAACCTCGTTTCTTCTATATTATGGTAAACGGTTTGCCCGTGTAGTGGGTTGCCCATGATTACCGCAGATATGCGGTCTTTTCTGTGAACGATTTCTATGCTAAAATAACATGGGAACGCAAAAAATGCAAGGAGACGATAACAGCATGGAACAAAAGATTGACAAAGAAGTGTTTGATAAATTTTTTACGGAGAGTTACTGCCCGGTTGACTATACAACGGTAAAGGAAGAGTTCGAACAGATCGCATCGGTGGGAAATGATATTTTTACCGGAAGTTATGAGGCAAGAAATTTAAACCGCGAGAATTTCATCCTATACCTGACCAGTGAGGCGTATTGTGATTTTGAGGCTGCCGTGCAGGAGGCGATGGATGATCTGAACCCGGAGATCTTAGATGCAGTTATGGATGTGACGGAAAATACGCCGGATGGAGATGAAATTACAGAAAAGTACTGGGATACCCAGCGCACACTTTAAAAGAGTTTTTAGAACAACTTTATGATGAAGTGATCTCAACGTGGAGATAATGTCTGGTGGAAGAACCGGAAGTAGAAAATATACAGCAGAATATGACAAGAAAAATATATTGATAAGAATTGGAGAAAATTATGGCGGGCTGTGACAGTTGTGTATACAATGTATATGATGAAGATGACGAAGAATATTACTGCGAAGTGGACATGGATGAGGATGACGCTGCGCGCTTAATGCAGGGACATTACAAAGAATGTCCGTACTATCAGCTGGATGATGAGTATGCGGTAGTAAGACATCAGATGTAATATCTGCGGGTGAATGAAAAGCAGAAAGAATGGAGTATCATATGATTTTGGGAAACAGAAAGAAGAAAAAATTACTGGCATTGCTGCTGTGTGCGGCATTGACAGGCACATCTTTTGTGACAGGCTGTGGAAACGGCAAAGCGGATGAAAATGCAGCGGTATCCGCTGAAGAGAAAACTGCCGGAGACACACAGGTGAAGGGAGAACAGCCAGCGGCAGAGCAGGTCGTGCCAGAAGAGACGGAGTCAGAGACAGAGCAGATCGTGCCAGAAGAGACAGAGCAGGTCATGCCAGAAGAGACGGAATCGGAGACAGAGCGGATCACAACAGAAGGGACAGTGCAGGAAACAGAGCAGGCAGAACCGGCACAGACGGAGACGCAGGAAACAGAAGAAATCGTAGAGACAGAGGTGATCAGGGGAGAAACGGATCCGGAGCAGGAGAGCGCGTCGGCACAGACAAATATCTCCGGTAATCTGGTTGTGATCGACGCCGGACATCAGGCAAAAGGAAATAACGAAAAAGAGCCGATCGGGCCAGGCGCATCTGAGACAAAAGCGAAAGTTGCTTCCGGTACAACAGGTGTGGCGAGCGGGCTTGCGGAATACGAACTGACACTTCAGGTATCTTTAAAGCTGCAGCAGGAACTTACGGCGCGCGGCTATCAGGTGTTGATGATCCGGACGACCAATGATGTCAATATCAGTAATTCCGAGCGTGCGGCAGTTGCCAATAATAATCATGCGGCAGCATTTATCCGCATTCATGCAAATGGAAGTACCAACTCTGCGGCAAACGGAGCGATGACGATCTGTCCGACCGCAGCAAACCCGTACTGCTCCAATATTTATCAGAACTCAAGAAAACTTTCCGACTGCATCATAGGTTCCTGTGTGCGGCAACCGGTGCAAAAAGTGAGGGCGTCTGGGAGACAGATACGATGAGCGGTATCAACTGGTGTCAGATTCCGGTCACGATCGTTGAGATGGGTACATGACCAATGCGGATGAGGATCTTAAAATGGCGACTGACGATTATCAGCAGAAGATCGCATCGGGAATCGCCGATGGAGTGGATGCTTACTTTGGAAAATAAATAACAGAATGCACGTTGCACGAACATTTTATTATTATGAAAAAAGCTGACTGCCGGGCAAACCGGCAAGTCAGCTTTTTGCGTTTAAAATTTATTTCATGCTGTTCTTTACAGCAGCTTCCACAAAACCTTTGAATAACGGATGTGGACGGTTCGGTCTGGATTTGAATTCCGGATGAGCTGTGTTGCAAGGAACCACGGGTGATCCGGAATTTCAATCATCTCAACGATTCTTCCATCCGGGGAGGTACCGCAGAGTTTCATGCCGCCCTCGGTAAGTGCTGCACGGAAATCATTGTTGACTTCGTAACGGTGACGGTGTCTCTCATGGATCTCTTCAGAACCGTAAAGCTCGCGGGCTTAGAGGTTGGATCTAACACACATGGGTAAGAGCCAAGTCTTAAGGTACCGCCGATATCCTCCACACCATTCTGATCCGGCATCAGTGCGATGACAGGATGTGTGGTGTTCGGGTCAAGCTCCACACTGTGTGCATCATGGAATCCGCAGACATGTCTTGCAAATTCAATGATGGCTACCTGCATACCAAGGCAGAGACCAAGGTATGGAACGTTGTTTTCTCTTGCGTATTTTGCTGCGGAGATCATACCCTCGACACCGCGGGAACCAAATCCTCCCGGAACAATGATACCTGCCATATCGCCGAGCAGTTCTTTTGCATTGTCATCATTTAATGTCTCAGAATCGATCCAGTGGAGATCGACGGTAGCACGCTCAGCAATTCCGCCGTGTTTTAATGCCTCCACAACAGAGATGTATGCATCATGCAGTGCAATATATTTTCCGACCAAAGCAATTTTTACTTCTTTGTTCGGGTGGCGGAGAGAATCTACCATGGCTTCCCAGTCTTTTAAATCTGGTTCCGGGCAATCTAAATGCAGGGCCTTACATGCAACCTTGGCAAGATTTTCCTTTTCCATGGCAAGAGGTGCCTCGTAAAGATACTCAACGTCAAGGTTCTGGAGTACGTTGCCGTTTGGTACGTTACAGAACAGGGCAATTTTGTCTTTTAAGCTCTGATCAAGTTCGTGCTCGGAGCGGCAGACGATGATATCCGGCTGGATACCCATTCCCTGAAGTTCTTTGACGCTTGCCTGTGTCGGTTTTGTCTTAAGCTCACCGGAAGCCTTGATATAAGGGATCAGTGTGACATGGATCAGAATCGCGTTTTCGTGTCCGACCTCATGCTGGAACTGGCGGATCGCCTCTAAGAACGGCTGGCTCTCGATATCTCCGACAGTACCGCCGACCTCAATGATCGCGATATGTGTCTCATCGGAAGTGAAATTGCGGTAAAAACGGCTCTTGATCTCATTGGTGATATGCGGGATCACCTGGACAGTACCTCCGCCGAAATCGCCGCGGCGCTCTTTCTGGAGCACAGACCAGTAAACCTTACCGGTGGTCACATTGGAATTTTTTGTTAGGCTTTCATCGATAAAACGTTCATAATGTCCCAAGTCCAGGTCTGTTTCTGCACCGTCATCGGTAACGAAGACTTCACCATGCTGGATCGGGTTCATGGTTCCGGGATCGATATTGATATACGGATCGAATTTCTGCATGGTCACTTTGTATCCACGGGCTTTTAATAATCTTCCAAGAGAAGCAGCCGTGATACCTTTACCAAGACCGGAAACGACACCGCCGGTGACAAAGACATATTTTACAGGCATAGGGTTTTCCTCCTCATAATTATAGTAAATTAAAAAAATTTCACGTATTTAATAACCCATATAGTATACAACTAAGTTTACGCAAAATCCAGAAAAACTTAAAAAAGATAAAAGTGAATTTAGAAATAATTTAGAAAACACATCAAAAGTTCATGAACTGTGTATTGCTTTTGCGTGTTGTTTTCAATATAATAAAGAAGATATTGACGAATATCAGATAAAATCCAGATGCAGCAGATACTGCAGATGTTTGGAAAGGATAGATTATGGATAACCAGGGACCAAATAATTACAATAATGGAAATAATAATTATAATAATAACGGCGGTAATGGCGGCGGTGGCAATGGAAATAACGGCGGCAACGGCGGCAGGGATAATCACAATGGACAGCTTATCATGGCATTTGTTCTGGTTTCTCTCATCGTGTTATTTATCATGAGCATGGTGTCGAACCGCTTTTCACAGATGAGCACCCAGGAGATTTCCTATTCGCAATTTCTGGAAAAGTGGAAGCAGGTGAAGTCAAATCCGTAGAGATCGGATCGTATGAGATCGACATCACACCGGTGACAAAGGACAAGAGTCCGTACCAGCCGACCTATTACTGCGGACGCGTGGCGGATGAGGATCTGATTCCGCTTTTAAAAGAAAAAGGCGTAGAAATTTACGGAGTAATCCCGGACAACACTTCCACCTGGATTTACAGTATTTTAAGTTATCTGATCCCGTTAGTACTGATCTGGGTACTGCTCGGATTTTTGATGAAGCGTATGGGCGGCGGTGCATGGGTGTTGGCAAGAGCAATGCGAAAGTTTACGTGGAAAAACAGACGGGTGTTACATTTAAGGATGTAGCCGGACAGGACGAGGCAAAAGAATCCTTACAGGAGGTTGTTGATTTCCTGCATAACCCGAAGAAATATTCCGAGATCGGTGCAAAACTGCCGAAGGGTGCACTTTTAGTCGGACCTCCTGGTACCGGTAAGACACTGCTTGCAAAAGCAGTTGCAGGTGAGGCGAAGGTTCCGTTCTTCTCACTGGCAGGTTCTGATTTTGTGGAGATGTTTGTCGGTGTCGGAGCATCCCGTGTGCGTGACCTGTTTAAAGAAGCACAGAAACAGGCACCATGTATCATCTTTATCGATGAGATCGATGCGATCGGTAAGAGCCGTGATACACGTTACGGCGGTAATGACGAGCGTGAGCAGACGTTAAACCAGTTACTGGCAGAGATGGATGGATTTGATACATCCAAGGGACTTCTGATCTTAGCAGCGACCAACCGTCCGGAGGTACTTGATAAAGCGTTACTCCGTCCGGGACGTTTTGACCGTCGTATCATTGTCGATAAACCGGACTTAAAGGGACGTTTAGAGACATTAAAGGTTCATTCCAAAGATGTCATGATGGATGAGACCGTAGACCTTGATGCACTTGCGCTTGCAACGGCAGGACTTGTAGGTTCCGATCTTGCCAATATGATCAATGAGGCTGCCATCAACGCAGTAAAAAATGGCAGAAAGTTTGTAAACCAGTCCGATCTGTTTGATGCATTTGAGCTTGTTGCGGTCGGTGGAAAAGAGAAGAAAGACCGCATCATGAGCGATAAGGAGCGCAAGATCGTATCTTATCACGAAGTCGGTCATGCAATGGTAACTGCACTGCAGAAAAATACCGAGCCGGTACAGAAGATCACAATCGTACCGCGTACCATGGGCGCACTTGGATATACATTACAGACACCGGAAGAAGAAAAATACCTGCAGACCAAGGATGAACTGCTTGCAAAGATCACAACCTACATGGCAGGCCGTGCGGCAGAGATGCTGGTATTTGGTTCTGCGACGAGCGGTGCAGCCAACGATATCGAGAGTGCGACTTCGATCGCGAGAGCGATGGTCACACAGTACGGTATGTCCGATAAATTTGGTATGATGTGTCTGGCAACGGTTGAGAACCAGTACTTAGATAACCGTGCAGGACTGATCTGTGGTGAGGAGACGGCTGCACAGATCGATCAGGAAGTACTGTCCATCATCAACAGCAGTTATGATGAAGCATACCGCATGCTTGAAGAAAACAGGGAGGTTCTCGACAAGATTTCAGGATATCTCTACGAGCATGAGACGATCACCGGAAAAGAATTTATGAAGATTTTCCGTGAATTAAAAGGAATCCCGGAGCCGGAAGAAGAGGAGAAAAAAACATTCTTCGAGCAGGCAGAGGATGCTAAAAATGCGTTAGAGCAGGCGAAAACAGAAGAACATGCAAAAACGGAAGGACAGACAGAAATAAAAAATCAGGCAGAAGCAGAAACTTCACGTGCAGCGGAAGATCAGAATACTGTATCCTTGGAAAAGGGCAGTTTTATTGATCAGTCGTAGACGATCAGACAGCAGCACATGAGGAACACCAGAAATAACGCAGCAGAGGCTTCGCTGCAGAAGTATCAGAAATAAAAGCTGAAAAATAAGATAAATATCAGCAGGATAAGTATAAACAGAACGATCAGAGCAGGAATGAGGTTTCATGTTTAACATCGCAGAAGAATTAAAAAAACTCCCGGATCAGCCGGGAGTTTATATTATGCATGACAGCCACGATGCGATCATCTATATCGGTAAGGCTGTCAGTTTACGAAAGAGAGTACACCAGTATTTCCAGCCGAGTCATGATGAGGCATCAAAAGGCACAGATGGTAAAACAGATCGCACGTTTCGAGTATATTATTACGGACTCGGAATTAGAGGCGCTTGTGTTGGAGTGCAACCTGATCAAGGAACATTGTCCAAAATACAATACCATGCTGCGCGATGACAAGACTTATCCCTATATCCGTGTGACGGTCGGTGAGGATTTCCCACGGGTACTCTTTTCACGTCAGCAGAAAAAAGACAAATCGAGATATTTTGGGCCATACACCAGTGCGGGGGCAGTAAAAGATACGATCGAGCTGATCAATAAGCTTTACCAGCTTCGTACCTGTAACCGTGTACTGCCGAGAGATACCGGCAAAGAGCGCCCGTGTTTAAATTACCATATCCATCAGTGCCAGGCACCTGTCAGGGTTATATCAGCAGGGAAGAATACCGGGAAAGGATCGATGCTGCCGTCGAATTTTTAAATGGAAACTATGCACCGATCTTAAAATCCTTAGAAGAAAAATGAACGAGGCATCCGAAAATCTGGAATTTGAAAAGGCAATCGAATACCGGGAGCTTTTAGGCAGTGTGCGCCAGATCGCGCAGAAACAGAAGATCACGCATACCGACGGTGAGGATAAAGACATCATCGCGCTTGCATCGGATGACAGGGATGCCGTGGTGCAGGTATTTTTCATCCGTGACGGAAAGCTGATCGGCAGGGATCATTTTTATGTCAGGGTCGGGACAGAGGATACCAAAAGCCAGATTTTAACAACTTTTTTAAAACAGTTTTATTCGGGAACGCCGTTTATTCCAAGGGAGATCATGCTGCCGGAGGAGATCGAGGATCACGAGGTCTTAGCCGAGTGGTTAACCGAAAAAAGAGGAGCCAGGGTTTATATCCGTGTTCCGCAAAAAGGTATGAAGGAAAAATTGGTAGAGCTGGCGCAGAAAAATGCAGAGCTTGTACTTTCCCAGGATCGCGAGAAGATCAAACGCGAGGAGGGAAGAACCATCGGCGCGATGAAAGAGATCGAGCATCTTCTGGGGATGGAGGGACTTTCCCGCGTGGAGGCATTTGATATTTCCAACATCAACGGTTTTGAGACGGTAGGATCCATGATCGTCTACGAAAAGGGAAAGCCAAAACGCAGTGATTATCGTAAGTTCAAATTAAAAACCATCACAGGGCCGGACGATTACGCATCCATGCATGAGGTTTTGACCAGACGTTTTACGCACGGTATGCAGGAGAAAAAAGAACTTGCAGAACGGGAAATGTCAGAGGAATATGGAAGTTTCACAAGATTTCCGGATCTGATCATGATGGATGGCGGCCGCGGACAGGTAAACATTGCATTAAAAGTGCTTGATGAACTGAAAATAAATATTCCGGTCTGCGGTATGGTAAAGGATGATAATCACCGCACCAGAGGGTTATACTATCAGAATAAAGAGATACCGATCGACCGGACAAGCGAGGGCTTTAAACTGATCACGAGGATCCAGGATGAAGCGCACCGTTTTGCCATCGAGTATCACAGATCTTTAAGAAGCAAAGAACAGGTACATTCCGTACTTGACGATATTCCGGGCATCGGTCCGGCACGAAGAAAAGCCTTAATGCGCCGGTTCCAGTCACTTGAGGCGATCCGTGAGGCTTCGGAGGAAGAACTCGCAAAGACAGAGTCGATGAATGATCAGGCGGCACGGGCAGTTTATTCTTTTTTCCGGGAAGATAAACACGGGTATTCAAGTTGAAGAATTCCGGTATCTATGGTAAAATGTCGTCAGAATCGTTACGAAAAATATGTTTAGGAGAGGACAAAGGATATGGAAGGTGTTGGAGTAGCAAAGATCGCGCAGATCATGGATTTATGTAATTTTCTGCCGGATATGGAATTAAAGGGACATCGCATTATGATCAGTGATGTAAACAGACCGGCGTTACAGCTCAGTGGTTATTTTAAACACTTTGAACAGTCGAGAGTTCAGATCATCGGTACGGTAGAGTACACATATCTGCAGCAGTTAGACGAGGAAAAACGTGAAAAGATTTACAGTGAATTTATGGGATATGATATTCCGTGTGTTATTTTCTGCAGGGATCTGCGGCCGGATGATTCTTTCCTGAAAATTGCAGAGGAGAAAAATATTCCGGTGCTTGGCACAAAACGCAGTACTTCCGAATTCATGGCAGAGCTTATTTATTGTCTGAATGAACAGCTTGCACCGTGTATTACGATCCATGGCGTTTTAGTAGATGTCTACGGCGAAGGACTTCTGATCATGGGTGAGAGTGGTATCGGAAAAAGTGAGGCTGCACTCGAACTGATCAAACGAGGACATCGTCTTGTAACGGATGATGTGGTGGAAATCCGCAAGATCAATGAGCATACACTCATCGGAACGTCACCGGATATCACACGTTACTTTATCGAACTTCGCGGTATCGGAATCATCGATGTGAAAACACTGTTTGGTGTAGAATGTGTCAAGGAAAAACAGCAGATCGACCTTGTGATCAAGTTAGAGGACTGGAAGAAAGAAAATGAGTACGACCGTCTTGGATTAGAGGAAGAATATACAGAGTTTCTTGGCAACAAGGTAGTATGTCACTCACTCCCGATCCGTCCGGGACGTAACCTTGCCGTCATCTGTGAGGCGGCGGCTGTCAACCACAGACAGAAAAAGATGGGATACAATGCAGCACAGGAGCTTTACCGCCGTGTGCAGGAAAATCTCACAAAAAAATCTTCGGACGATGATGAGTAAAAGCCCGGAGTCAAAAGAATAGCATAAATGGAGGCAATATCAGTCATGGAAAGAAAAAACGCATGGGAGAAATACCCGGAAGGCAAAAAAAGAGAAGAGGTATTTCAGTTTGCAGAGGATTACAGAAAATTTATTTCTGAGTGCAAAACAGAGCGTGAATGTACCACAGAATTTGCAAAAAGAGCCGAGAAAGCAGGTTTTGTAAATCTGGATGAAGTATTAGAAAAAGGAACAAAATTAAAAGCAGGCGACCGTGTGTATGCGAATAACATGGGAAAAGGAATTGCCATGTTCGTGATCGGAAAGAAAGGCTTAGAGGCTGGAATGAACATCCTTGGCGCACATATCGATTCCCCGCGTATGGATTTAAAACAGGATCCGTTATATGAGGATACCGATTTCGCAATGTTAGACACCCATTATTATGGTGGAATCAAGAAATACCAGTGGGTGACACTTCCACTTGCACTGCACGGTGTGATCGCCAAAAAGACGGTACCGTTGTAAAAGTTAATGTCGGAGACAAACCGGGCGATCCGGTATTTGGCGTCAGCGATCTTTGATCCATTTATCCGGAGAGCAGCTTGAGAAAAAGGCAGCGAAGGTGATCGAGGGAGAGAACCTTGATCTGATCATCGGAAGTATTCCGGCAGAGGAAGCGGGCGATGACAAAGAGGTTGCAAAAGAAAAAGTAAAAGCAAATATCATGAAGATCCTTGCAAAAGAATATGATATAGAGGAAGAAGATTTCTTATCTGCAGAGATCGAGGTCGTTCCGGCAGGAGAGGCAAGAGATTACGGTTTTGACCGCAGCATCATCATGGGATATGGACATGATGACAGAGTATGTGCATACCCTTCCTTTATGGCAATGCTTGCAATGGAAAAACCGGAGATCACGAGTGTCTGCCTGCTTGTAGACAAAGAGGAAATCGGCAGTGTCGGGGCAAGCGGCATGCAGTCACGTTTCTTCGAAAATACCGTTGCAGAGGTCATGAATGCAGCAGAAGATTATTCGGAATTAAAATTAAGACGTGCCCTGAAAAACTCCAAAGTACTTTCATCGGATGTATCCGCTGCATTTGATCCGAATTATCCGTCTGTTATGACAAAACGCAATGCAGCATATTTTGGAAGAGGACTTGTATTTAACAAATACACCGGAGCGAGAGGAAAATCCGGCTCTAACGATGCCAATGCAGAGTATGTCGGATATTTAAGAAATATCATGGATAACAACAATGTGTCATTCCAGACAGCAGAGCTCGGAAAAGTAGATCAGGGTGGCGGTGGAACCATCGCATACATTCTGGCAAACTATGGAATGAGTGTTATCGACAGCGGTGTTGCAGTGTTAAACATGCATGCTCCGTGGGAACTCATCAGCAAAGTAGACTTATATGAAGCATATAACGGTTATGTCGCATTCTTAAAAGAAGCGTAAGACCACAGAATTGAGGAAAGCATGAATCAGCAGTTTTTGACAGAACTTAAAGCAGTCACAGCAGAAAACAGAATTTTTACGGACGAACCGATGAAAAAACATACGACATTCCGTGTGGGCGGCCCGGCAGATATTTTAGTGCAGCCAAAGGGAACAGAGCTTGCGGCGGTCATCCGTCTGTGCAGGAAGTATGATGTCCCGTATCAGGTCATCGGAAACGGGAGCAATCTTTTAGTGGGCGACCGCGGGATCCGGGGACTTGTGATCGAGATGCTGTCAAAAGAAGATGAGATTTGTGTGGAGGACGACTGTATCACCGTGGGTGCGGGAATGCTGCTGTCAAAGACAGCAAACGTGCTGCGGAGCACGGACTGACCGGTATGGAATTCGCTGCCGGTATCCCGGGCAGCATCGGTGGTGCAGTTGTCATGAATGCGGGCGCTTACGGTGGTGAGATGAAAGATATTTTAACCGCCGTGACTGTCTTAGATCAGGAAGGAAATGAGAAGATTCTTTCTGCAGAAGAGCTTGAACTGGGTTACCGGACAAGCTGTATTTTAAAAAAAGGCTACATTGTAACGGGAGCTAAGATCAAACTGAAACACGGGGAAGAGACAGCAATCCGTGCCCGCATGGAGGAGTTAAAGAAGCAGAGAGTGGAAAAACAGCCGCTTGAATATCCGAGTGCGGGAAGTACATTTAAAAGACCGGAAGGATATTTTGCAGGAAAACTGATCATGGATGCGGGATTAAGAGGTTATCTGGTGGGAGAAGCGCAGGTGTCGGAAAAACACTGTGGATTTGTCATCAACCGCGGAAATGCAACAGCGGCAGATGTAAGAACCCTGATGCAGAATGTAGCGGATATTGTAGAAGAAAAGTTTGGTGTCAGATTAGAGCCGGAAGTTAAGATGATCGGTGAATTTTAAACAGGATTTGGATGCGCGCAAAGCGTTTTGAAATGGAGAAAAAAGATGAAGTTCGTAATTTTAACAGGAATGTCAGGAGCAGGAAAAAGTACAGCGATAAAAATGATGGAAGATATTGGGTTTTATTGCGTGGATAATCTACCGATCCCATTGCTGGAAAAGTTTGTGGAACTTACAACATTACAGAGCGCAGAACTGCAGAAAGTTGCAGTCGGCATCGATATCAGAAGCGGACAGTCATTTGATGAGCTGCATGGTGTATTAGACCACATGAAGGATAATGGGGTTGAATACGAGATCCTGTTTTTGGATGCCGAAGATTCTGTTCTGGTAAAACGATATAAGGAAACGAGAAGAAATCATCCTTTAGCGGGCGGCGAGCGCGTGGACAAGGGAATTGAAGAGGAAAGAAAGCGTCTGGCGTTTTTAAAGGAGCGCGCAGATTATATTATAGATACAAGCCAGCTTTTGACGAGAGAGTTAAAAGCGGAGTTGGACAAAATATTTATACAGAATCAGGACTATAAGAATCTGTTTATCACAATTTTGTCATTTGGATTTAAATATGGAATACCGGTCGATTCGGATCTGGTATTTGATGTCCGTTTTTTACCAAACCCGTATTATGTGGAGGCTTGCGGGCAAAGACCGGAAATGATAAAGAAATTCAGGATTATGTCATGCAGTTTCAGGAAGCAAATGTTTTTTTGGACAAACTTGAAGATATGTTAGAATTTCTGATCCCGAATTATATCACGGAGGCAAGAATCAGCTTGTGATCTCCATAGGATGTACGGGAGGAAAACACAGGTCTGTAACACTGGCAAATGAATTATACAAACGTCTGTCAGGAAAAAAGGGTTATGGACTGAAAATCGAGCATCGTGATATTGGCAAAGATGCTTTAAGGGGAAAATAAAAGATGTCTTTTTCAAGTGAAGTGAAACAGGAGTTAGCAAAGCAGAGTGGAAAGAGCAGACATTGCCAGATCGCTGAACTTGCGGCGTTAGTTGCTTTTGACGGAAAGCGTCAGCAGCTGATCGGGGATGCGGGAGATGTGCTGGATTCGGAAAATCCGCTTCTGCAGGAAAAATATGGACTGTTACTGGCACAGCTGTTCCATGTTAATATAGAAGAGATAGATACATTGCCACTGGAACGCATTTTTGAGACAATCAAGATGTGGAATCAGTCTTTAAGGTGTGCAAACATCACAGAGACGGTAAATGGTATTTACTGCAGCAGACATGTTGCAGGCGGGCATATATCCGGGGGGCATTTTTAGCAGGTGGATCGATCAGTGATCCGAATAAGTCTTATCATTTGAGATTGTCTGCCGGGAAATTGCGCAGGCGAAACAGCTTCAGGATGCAATCAACAGTTTGAGATGGAAGCAAAGATCGTAGAACGAAAGAAACAACCAGGTTCGATATATTTAAAAGA
>ENA-OQJH01000909-OQJH01000909.1-human-gut-metagenome-genome-assembly--contig:-NODE-909-length-14183-cov-1.316022_pt1 | contig 14183 bp, 24 predicted proteins | sample MGYA00242597_ERZ504763 | MGnify/ENA primary metagenome ERZ504763 (study PRJEB26092, sample SAMD00036359) | human gut metagenome | host: Homo sapiens | study: EMG produced TPA metagenomics assembly of... | reverse complement strand
CCGGCATTACTGACTTTATGAGAAGAAAGATATCGCAGAATTGTTGAGGTAAACAGTTCTGCGATATTTTTATTTATAAGAAATGATCTTTTATATGGCAAGATAACTTATTTTGCAACAATAAATCCCCGTCAAGATTTCGGAGTTATGAAGATCCAGTATCTTGACAGGGATTCTCTTATCAATGTGTATTATTCCTCTTATTCAATCGCATCTGTTTCAATGACGAATTTTACATTTCCTTCCATATCTTTTGCCTTTCCACTGAAGGTGTCATAGCTGCACTGAGCAGAGGTCAGGCTTCTAATCGGTCTAGAATATTGCCTAATTCCTTTTCAACAGTATCTTTCAGTTTACGGGTACCTTGCTCATCAAATTCCTGCATTCCATCTTTCAATGTGTGGGCGCCATCCTGAAGTTGTGTGATTCCGTCTTTTACCTGATTACTTCCATTTAGCAATGTGGTTCCGCCTTTGGAAAGCTCTGTTGTTCCGGAAAGGAGTGTGGAAGCACCGTCTCGAAGTGCAGCGCTGTTTGCCGCCAGCGCTCCGGAACCGTCAGAAAGTTGGGTAGCAAGTGTGTTGAGTCCGGAGCAAGTTCGTCCGTACCGCCAGCCAGAGTATTGATACCGGCAACCAGAGAAGGACTGTTTGCTTTTAATTTGGATGCTCCGTTGAGTAATGTCTGATTGTATCCATCCAGTTGTTGAAATCCACCGAGGAGAGCGTTGATGCCGTTTACTGCAGATGGAAGAGAATCAGTGGATTTGTCCAGAAGTCCCATGTTTTTGGATACGGTATCAGTCCTTGATCCAGAGCTTTCATACCAGCATTGATTTTGTCTACATTGTCTTTTAACTGAGACATTGCATTTTCCGGAAGTGTGATGTTAGAGAGCTGATCTAGTTGCTTTTGGATCTCCGGAAGTTTTGCAGACAGCTTAGTGAAAGAGGATTCAATGCCTTGATAAGCAGTGGAAATCTGTGTTATTGTCTGCATCAGTGCATTGGTATCCAGTGTTGGGAGCTGGGCACTGCCTTCGTTTGTAACAGAGGCAAGAGGTTGCAGAGAGCTGCTCAAATTTCCTGTCTGAGTTTGCGCTTCTGTCAGTGTTGCGATGGAGCTTGAGTCTGAGAGGCAAGTTCTGTGTTACCGGAAGCATTTGCCTGAGCAAGTTGTGCGTTGAGAGCGTCAATCGAAGTTTGAAGCTGAGCACTTGCATTTGCGGCAGTGGAGCTTACAGATTCAATCTGTGCATTTCTTTCACTAATCTGTGTGTTGATATTAGTGACAACGGCAGTGCAGCTGCCTTTGAATGTGGAAACTGCCTGATTGATTTCCTGTAACTGCGTGATGAGCTGCTGCATTCCGGTTATCAGCTGCTGTGCAGGCTGCTGGATTTCTTGTTTTAGCTCGGAAGAAAGTGTGGTGACCTCTGTAAGCAGCGTTTGACCTGAGGAAATCATAGAATCTACCTGGTTTAAAAGAGGCTGCATATTATTTAGTGCGTCAGCAAGCTGCCCGGTAGCTTCGGAGAGTTTTGTAGATGCAGCTTTGATATCTTCTTCGCTGGAACCTTTTCCGTCGAGTACAGAATTTAATTGTGTGATGGCAGATTTTACTTGAGTCAGTCCATCTCCAAGTTCAGATAATTGTGCGGCACCTTCGGAGAGCTGTTGTTCGCCTTTAATATAGGAAGTGATTCCGCCACAGAGCTGGTCTGTACCTTCCGTATAGGATTTTGCACCGAGAACAAAAGTGTTGACACCATTTACATATTCTGTTACTTTTCCGGTCAGGACTCCATTAGAGCCGAGATAAGTCTGAATCCCATCATTGAGCTGATCAGCCCGGTGGTATAGCTGTTGATTCCATCGGACAGAGCGCCAGCTCCTTCCTGCAGTGCGTCGATACCGGTCTTTAAGTCTGGATACCGGCATCAAATTCACCGTAGCTGCTTCCAAGGGTATCTGCACCTTCTGAAAGCTGTGAGGAACCATCAACGAGCTGCATAGCAGCATCTTCCAGTTCATCAAGAGAGGATTTCAAAGAATCCATATCGGAGATGTCCTTGAGATTGAGCTGATCGAACAGGTCAGAGAGTCCCACTGTGAAGGTAGAGGACATACGGAAATCTGTTACGTCAGCAGAAATTTCCAGACTTTCCGGAAGTGTGATGGAAGTGTCTTCGTTGATTCCAAGACTTTCTTTGAGTCCAGGAGTTGTAAATCCAAGTACGATATTCCGATTTCCGTCGGAGATGACCTTTCCGTTATCGATCATTACATTGGAAAATGTTTCGGTAGGAAGAATCAGTCCGGTGAGCATGACAAAAGGGGAGAATACTTCTTCTGATTTGCCATCAATGCTGACTGTCTTTTTTTTCATGATTGGTATAATCAACTTAATCTGTAAATGTCCGCTTTTTCCTTTCAGATCCTGAGGGAAGATTTCTTTTCCATCCAGAATATAGGTCAGTTTGACAGACACAGGGAGATCTTTATCCGTTGTTCCCTGGTAGTAAATATCTTTTCCATCGGTATCCCATGTCAGTGTATCCCCGGTTTCTGTGAACGTTTCTGTTCCTTTGATATTCTTGATTCCCTCCAGAGTGCTTTCATCCGCTACGGTATCTTCAAGACCTGCATTTTTCAGCCAGTTGGAGACAGTGACCTGTTTCTGGCTTCCGGTGGCATCGGCATTGACATAGACAGTTTCATCCTTGGAAACAGAAGTATCAGCGGCACAGACAGGAAGTGCACCTAAAAGAAGTGACATTCCGGCAGCGATTCCGGCTGTGACTCCACGTTTTATTTTGCGATTTTTATTCATTTCAATAACATCCTTTCTTTATTTTTTATGAAGAAAACCAATCGAGGTCTTGCAGACCAGCTTATCAAAATCATAAATGCTGCAGGCAGCACCAGAATTACGACTGCCATACTGATCAGAGCCCCTCTTGCGAGCAGCGTACAGATAGAACTGATCATATCGACCTGTGAGTACCAGGCAACACCGAAGGTTGCGGCAAAGAAGCTAAGTCCACTGCTGATAATAGAAAGCATGCTCGTTTTGTGTGCAATAGAAATTGCTTCTTTTTTGTTATGTCCGCGGCTGCGCTCTTTTTGATAACGGCTGGTCATTAAGATCGCATAGTCTACCGTTGCTCCAAGCTGAATGGTACCGATTACGATACTTGCCACAAATGGAAGGCTGATGCCTGATAAAACGGGATCGCCATATTGACGGCAATTGCAAATTCAATCACAGCAACCAGAATGACCGGAAGCGAGATAGATTTGAAAATGAGCATAATGATCAAAAAAATTGCCGCAACGGAAATCAGATTTACATTGAGAAGGTCAATATCAGTAACATCTTGAAGATCTTTCATTAAAGGGGCTTCTCCGATGACCATGGCATCTTTGTCATAGGATTTTACGATTTTATCGATTGCAGCAATCTGTTTATTAACTTTTGGAGTTGCGGAACCGTATTCAGAACAGACAAACGCAAGCTCATAGTTGTCACTTTGCAGCATTTTTTTGATGTCATCCGGAATCATGGAATCTGGAATGGAAGGCCCGATCAGAGAATTCATATTCAGACTCCATTTTACGCCGTCGATCTTGTCTACTTCACTTAACATATTCTGTTTTCAAGGCATCCATGTTTTTATCCATCAGGATCATATGCATATTGCTCATGTCAAAATCTTCTTCCAGTTTTTGGTTTGCCACATTGCTCGGCAGAGAGTCCGGAAGCGATTCTGCGATATTGTAGTAGATTTCCGTGTGATTATTTCCGTAAATTGCAGGGAGGAGCAGGATTAAAAATGCTGCCAGCCATACTTTATAGTGTTTTGTAATGAAGTTTGAAGGCTTCTCCACGTTTTTGAAAAGTGGTTTGTGCTTTGTTTTTTCGATCGGTTTATCAAAAACAAGAATCAGAGCAGGTAAAATGGTGACACAGCAGATCACACCGATGATGACGCCTTTTCCCATAACGATTCCAAGATCCCGGCCAAGCGCAAAGGTCATGATACAAAGCGCAGAGAATCCGGCTACCGTAGTGACAGAGCTCCTACAACGGATTTGAATGTGTTCGCAATGGCGTGCCCCATGGCGCGTTCCTTTTCCCCCGGGAAACGGAGTTTATTTTCTTCATAGCTGTTCAGCAGGAAGATGGAATAGTCCATCGTAACCCCGAGCTGGAGAATTGCGGTCAGTGCTTTTGTAATATACGAAATTTCACCGAGGAAAATGTTGCTTCCCAGATTGTAGAGTATAGCGACTCCGATGCTGAACAAAAACAGAATCGGAACCAGGAACGATTGTGAAGTCAGCTCCAGAACCAAAAAGCACATCATAACAGCAATCACAATGTAAATCGGAAGTTCCTGAAGACTGATGTTTTTTATGTCTGTGACAACACCGGTCATTCCACTGATAAAGCATTGTTTATCTGTAATTTCACGCATCTGGGAGACTGCATTCATCGCTTCATCGGAAGAAGTGGTGTTATCGAAAAGTGCCAGCATCATTGTGGCATCTCCGTTAAAAAAAGCTTTTCTTAAATCAGAAGGAAGCATTTCTACAGGGAGAGTAATGTCAGCAGCATCATCGTACCAGAGAACATCTTTGACGTGTGGTACTTTGCTGAATTGTTCTTCCAATTTCTGTACATCTTTGAGTTCCATATCTTCCACAACAACCATGGAAAATGCTCCCATGCCGTATTCGTCTACCAGAATATCCTGTCCTTTGACAGTCTCCAGATGTTCCGGAAGATAACTTAGTAAATCATAATTGATTTTTGTTTTTGCCATTCCAAAAAATGATGGAATCAGCAGCAGAATTCCGATCAGCAGAATCAAAATCCTGTGCCTGGCAATCCATTTGCCAGTTTTGACCAATGATATCATCCCCTATCTTTTTTTCTATACTTCACATTATAGTACAAAATGACTAATAGTCAATAATGTGACAACAAAAAATGAAAAAAGTCATTTTTTTATTGACTTTCTAAAAAATTTGCTTGATAATTAAGGATGCAGTTGCAGGGATACTGCAAAAGTCAGGAAATACCAGGGGGAATGAAAATGGGAAAGGTAGAAACCAATAAGAAACGAAAGAAAGAATGCACTGTTTCAGACGGCGTATGAATTGTTTACGGATAAAGGTTTTTGCAAAGACAACCATATCCGATATTTGTAAATAAGGCAGGTCTTGCAAAAGGAACATTCTATTTATATTTCAAGGACAAGTACGATCTGCGGGACAGGCTGATTGCATATCAGGCAGGAAAGCTGTTTGAAGATGCACATAAAGAACTGGACAAGAAGGAAATCAACAGCTTTGAGGAAGAGGTTCTGTTTTTGACAGATTACATTATTGGAAGATTTGAAAAACAGCATTCGCTGATGCAGTTTATTGCAAAGAACCTGTCCTGGGGCATTTTTAAAAACGCGTTTTCCAGTACAGAGTTTCCGGAGGCACAGGGATTTTACGAACATTATCTGGAGGCATTAAACAAATTTAATGTGAAATGTGAAGAGCCGGAGTTGTTGTTGTTTACGATTATAGAGCTGCTCGGTTCTACAAGTTATAACTGTATTCTTTATAAGCAGCCGGTTACGATGCAGGAATATCTGCCCCATCTGCACCGGATTTTACATCAGCTTTTAATTGCATTTACAGAAGAAGCATAACAGAACAACAGATATAAAGAAAGATCCTGCAGTCAGTTCAGGATCTTTTTCATATCATCGGGAAGAGGAGCAGTGAAATCCATTTTCTGCCCGGTGATAGGATGGAGAAATGTCAGACGATAGGAGTGCAGAGCCTGCCGGGTGATGTGTTCCATATCAGGGTTGTACAGATAGTCTCCGATCAGAGGAAAACCGATGTATTTCATATGAATCCGGATCTGATGGGTTCGTCCGGTTCCCAGCCGGAGTGAGACAAGGCTGTGGCCGTTTTTTCTTCCAGAAACTGATAGTAGGTGACTGCTTTTTCTCCGTGGTCAAAATCTACGGTACGCTCAATGATGGAACTGTCTTTTCTGCCAAGCGGAGCGGTAATGACACCGGATTCCGGAGTGAGATGTCCGCGCACGATGGCACGGTACTCCCGGTGAATTTCCCGTCTTGCATTCATGGAGGACAGGATCGCGGCGCTGACTACATGTTTGGCAATGATGGTCAGTCCTGAAGTATCACGGTCCAGCCGGTTCACACAGCGGAAGATAAAGTGTTTCTTCTGCTGCTCAAAATACCAGGCGAGTGCATTTGCCAGAGAATTGTAGTAGTTGTTCAAAGAGGGGTGGATCGGCATCCCGGCCTGCTTGTCGATGACGAGAATATCTTCATCCTCATAGACAATATGGATGGGATGTTCTACCGGAGGAACCCGTTCTGAAGATTGCTCTTCTACAATCCGGATCACCAGCTCATCTCCGGATGTCAGGCGGTGTGTCATGTGAACCCATATACCATTTAACAGGACACTTTCTGGTGTCTTTTTTAAATGGGTAATGTTTTTGGCGGAATATCCGCGGTGTCTTAAGTTTTGCTCAATGGTAAATCCGGCATCTTTGTCGGAAATCAAATATGTGATCGTTCGGTTCATAAAGATTCTCACATTCTTTTGTTTTTTCTTTTATGATAGCAGAGAACAGAAGAAGCGTAAATATTTTTTATGGTTTCCAAATACAGACCTGTGTTATAATAGCACCAGTTATTCTATTTTTCATGAGGGCAAGGGAAAAATAATAACAGAAGTGAGGAAAATAATATGGATATCAATCAGAAATTGACAGAAGAACTGGAAGTAAAGCGCTGGCAGGTGGATGCAGCGGTAAAATTGATCGATGAAGGGACACGATTCCGTTTATTTCAAGATATCGAAAAGAAGTGACAGGCTCATTAAACGATGAGCAGCTTCGAAAGCTGCATGAGCGTCTGGTCTATCTGAGAAATCTGGAGGAGAAAAAAGAGCAGGTTCTTTCCAGTATTGAAGAGCAGGGCAAGCTGACAGAGGAGCTTCGAAGTCAGATTCTGGCAGCAGAGACGCTCGTAGTAGTAGAGGATCTGTACCGCCCGTATCGTCCAAAGCGAAGAACAAGAGCTACGATCGCCAAAGAAAAAGGTCTGGAGCCTCTGGCAGCGGTTATCACACTGCAGCAGCTGAAGCGACCGCTTAGAGAAGAGGCAGAGCAGTATCTGTCAGAAGAAAAGGGTGTGACATCCGTGGAGGATGCGATCTCAGGAGCGAAAGATATCATTGCAGAAGCGATTTCTGATGAGGCAGATTACAGAAGCTGGATCCGTAAGATTACGATGAAAAAGGGAAAATTGATTTCCACTGCAAAGGATCCGGAGGCAGAATCTGTCTATGAAATGTATTATGAGTTTGAGGAGCCATTATCAAACTTGCAGGACACCGTATTCTTGCATTGAACCGTGGGGAGAAAGAGAAGATCCTGACGGTCAAGATTGAAGCACCCGAGGAGGAGATTCTCGGATATCTGGAAAAGCAGACTATTCATGGAAAAATATTTCTACGGAGCAGGCGCTGAAAGAAGCAGTGGAAGACAGCTATAAGCGTCTGATCGGTCCGGCGATCGAGCGGGAGATCCGCAGTGATCTGACAGAAAAAGCAGAAGACGGAGCCATTGAAGTCTTCGGTAAAAATCTGCACCAGCTTCTGATGCAGCCTCCAATCACCGGTCAGGTCGTGCTGGGATGGGACCCGGCATTCCGTACAGGATGTAAGCTTGCTGTGGTAGATCCGACCGGAAAAGTATTGGGAACGACTGTCATTTATCCGACTGCCCCGACGACTCCTGCGAAGATCAAAGCATCGAAAGATTTATTGAAAAAGATCATTCCGAAATATCATATTACGTTGATTTCGCTTGGAAACGGAACAGCATCCAGGGAGTCCGAGCAGTTTATTGTGGAGCTGTTAAAAGAGATTCCGGAGAAAGTGCAGTATGTGATCGTCAATGAGGCTGGAGCATCCGTGTATTCAGCAGTAAACTGGCAAGCGAAGAATTTCCGAAGTTTGATGTGGGACAGAGAAGTGCGGCATCCATTGCAAGAAGGCTGCAGGATCCGCTTGCGGAACTGGTGAAGATCGAGCCACAGTCCATCGGCGTGGGACAGTATCAGCATGATATGAATCAGAAAAAGCTGGGTGAATCACTGAGCGGAGTTGTGGAAGACTGTGTAAATAAGGTAGGTGTTGATCTGAATACCGCATCAGCGCCTCTGCTTTCCTATATTTCCGGGGATTTCCGGTGCAATCAGCCAAAAACATTGTGCATATCGGGAGGAAAAACGGAAAGTTCCAGGATCGTAAAGATCTGTTGAAGGTCGCAAAGCTGGGGCCGAAAGCATTTGAACAATGTGCCGGATTCATGCGCATTCAGGGCGGGAAAAATCCGCTGGATGCCACAGGGTTCATCCGGAGTCTTATGGAGCGACAGAAAAACTACTGGAGAGACAGGGATTTACGCTGGAGGATGTGGCAGGAGGGAATCTGTCCGGTCTGTCCAAAACAGTTAAAGATTACAAAAAGCTGTCTCAAGAGCTGGAAATCGGAGAAATCACACTCCGTGATATTGTAAAAGAGCTGGAAAAACCTGCAAGAGATCCGAGAGATGAGATGCCAAAACCGATCCTTCGTACGGATGTGCTGGATATGAAAGATCTGAAAGAAGGGATGATCCTAAAAGGAACTGTTCGAAATGTCATTGATTTTGGAGTCTTTGTGGACATCGGGGTACATCAGGATGGACTGGTACACATTTCCCAGATTACAGACAAGTATATCAAGCATCCGCTGGAGCTGTCAGTGTGGGAGATATCGTTGATGTGAAAGTGATGAGTGTGGATCTGAAGAAGAAACGAATTCAGCTGACCATGCGTGGAATTTCTTAAAAAGGCGGGAGTTGACGTTTAAGAATTGCAATTTGCAGAATAATCCCATATAATGGAACAGAAACTGAGTATACCCGAATCTCGGGATGCTACAAAACAGGAAAAGGGGGATTTTTATGCTGAAAGGCAAAACAGTAGTACTTGCGGTGTCCGGAAGTATTGCTGCGTACAAGATCGCATCGCTTGCCAGTGCACTGAAAAAGCTGCATGCCAATGTGCAGGTACTGATGACCCAAAACGCGGTCAATTTTATCAATCCGATCACATTTGAGTCTTTGACAGGGAACAAATGTCTGGTGGATACGTTTGACCGGAATTTTCAGTACAGTGTAGAGCACGTGCACTTGCCAAGCAGGCGGATGTGGTTTAGTGGCACCGGCCAGTGCCAATGTGATCGGAAAGATCGCGCACGGGATCGCAGATGATATGCTGACGACGACAGTTATGGCATGTAAGTGTAAAAAGATCATCGCACCGGCAATGAACACAAACATGTTCGATAATCCGATCCTGCAGGACAATCTTAAAATTCTGGAACACTATGGATATGAGGTGATCAGTCCGGCAGTGGGATACCTCGCATGCGGGGATACCGGAGCCGGGAAGATGCCCGAGCCGGAGCTGCTTTTACAGTACATTTTAAGAGAAATCGCATATGAAAAAGATATGCAGGGCAAACGGGTGCTGGTGACGGCAGGTCCGACACAGGAATCGATCGATCCGGTCAGATTTATTACCAATCATTCCACCGGAAGATGGGATATGCGATTGCAAAAAATGTGTATGCTGCGCGGAGCAGAGGTGACGCTGGTAAGTGGTCCGACATCCATTGCAAAACCGGAATTTGTTCACGTGGTGGACGTGGTAACAGCAAAAGAGATGTACGAAGAGGTCACAAAGAGGCCAAAGATCAGGACATTATCATCAAAGCAGCTGCAGTGGCAGATACCGGCCAAAATCAGTGAGCAGTGAAAAGATGAAAAAGAAGGACGATGATCTGGCGATTTCAATGGAGCGTACAGATGATATCCTGAAGTTTCTGGGAGAGCATAAAAAAGAGCATCAGTTTTTATGCGGTTTTTCCATGGAGACGGAGAATATGCTGGAGAATTCCAGAAAAAAACTGGAAAAGAAGCATCTTGACATGATCGTGGCAAACAATCTGAAGGTAGAAGGGGCAGGATTTGCCGGAGATACCAATGTGGTGACGATCATTACCGGGCAGGAGGAAGTTTCACTCGGAAAAATGACAAAAGAGGAGACAGCTTAAGGATCCTGGATGAAATTTTAAAAGCAACAAATTAATATGGAGACAGAATAAAAATTCTGTGCCAATCAGTATTGTATCTCGAAAGAGAATGATAACAAGGAGGCAATTTATGAATCAGACAACAAACAAAACACAGACAACAGGCAGCAGTGTGCGCACACGGCATATGGTACAGACGGCAATTTTTGGAGTTATTATTGTAATCATGGCGTTCACCCCTTTTCTCGGATATATCCCGCTGGGATTTACAAGAGCAACGATTATCCATATTCCGGTGATTCTGCATCCTTTTGATGGGACCAAAAACGGGAGCTCTGCTGGGACTGCTGTTTGGACTGACCAGCTTTATTAATAATACAGTGAATCCGACCGTGACTTCTTTTGTATTTACCCCATTTTACAGTATGGGAGAATTCAGCGGAGGAATCGGCAGCGTGATTATTTGTTTTGTTCCGCGTATTCTGACAGGAGTCGTTCCGCATTATATTTACAAATTGGTGAAAAAATGCAGCAAATCAACAGGTGTTTCCAAAATCGGACTGATTTGGCGGGAGTAGGCGGTTCACTGACAAATACATTGTTGGTTATGAATTTGATTTATCTGTTTTTTAAGGATGCGTATGCGGCGGCAAACGGAGTTGCGGTGAAAGCGGTTTATGGATTTATTCTGTCGATCATCGGAATCAACGGAGTTCCGGAGGCGATTGTTGCAGGAGTGCTCACGGCATTGATCGGAAGAACGCTGATGAAGAAAAATATGAAAGAAAGACTGGGATTTACACATGGTTTTAGCGATTGATATCGGAAATACAAATATAGTGATCGGATGTATTCAGAACAAGGAGTGTCTGTTTGTAGAAAGGCTCTCAACCGTTCATCAGAAAACAGAAATCGAGTATGCGATCGACATTAAGACAGTTCTGGATATTTATCATATTGATGTGGAGCAGATCGAGGGGGGAATTATTTCCTCGGTTGTACCACAGGTGACCAATGCAGCGAAACTGGCGCTGGAAAAAATTTTGAACAAAAATGTAATGGTCGTGGGAGCCGGAGTAAAGACTGGACTGAATATCCGGATGGACAACCCTTCTTCAGTGGGAAGCGATCTGATTGTGGGAGCTGTTGCAGGTGTGGCACAGTATCCGGTACCGTTGATTATTTTTGATCTGGGTACGGCCAATACAGTTTGTGTGATCGATAAAAACAAAGACTATATCGGCGGGATGATCTATCCGGGAATTCAGGTGTCCGTGGATTCTCTGACTGCAAATGCATCTCAGTTGAGCGGGATCAGTCTGGAAGCACCGAAACAGATCATCGGAAAAATACGGTAGACTGTATGAAGAGCGGCGTGATCTACAGTAGTGCATCGGCAATGGACGGCATTATTGATCGTATGGAAGAAGCTCTCGGAGAAAAAGCAACTGTAGTGGCAACCGGTGGACTTGCGAAAAAAATAGTACCTCATTGTAAACGGGAAATTACATTGGATGATGACCTTCTGTTAAAAGGGCTGGCGATCATATACGATAAAAACGTGAGTACGAACAGAAAATAATCAAATTTACAGAAATTACTTGAATTGCATGCCAGAAAGCACTATAATGGGGTGCAGATAAGAAATAAATCTTCAGGGTCGGGTGTAAGTCCCAACTGGCGGTAAAGTCCGCGACCTGTCTTCTGCTAAGAGTGGAGGATGGCTGAACCGGTGATCTGCAGATCAGAAATTCCGGTACCAACAGTAAAGTCTGGATGAAAGAAGATGTATGTGCAAAAAGGCAAGAGAGAGACCCTGGATTTTTTGATCCGGGGTCTGTTTTTGTCTTGGCACACAATCCGGAAGGTTTTCTTTCTTTATCAAAATTTTGATGTATTTTGAAGGAGAGAAAAAACATGAGTACACAAACAAACACAGCAGAGAAGAGTACACAGAAAATAGGTGCAAGAACACTGGCGCTTGTCGGAATGCTTTCCGCAGTTGCAGTGGTGTTGATGACATTTGACATTCCGCTTCCGTTTGCACCCACATTTTATAAGATTGATTTCAGTGAAGTACCGGTTCTGATTGGATGTTTTACAATGGGACCGCTTGCGGGTGTGGGAATTGAGCTGATCAAAAATCTGCTGCATATTGTTATCAGCGGAACTCAGACAGCGGGAGTTGGAGAGGTAGCCAACTTCTGATCGGATGTGCATTTATTGTGCCGGCAGGATTGATCTACCATAAAAGCATACAAGAACAGGTGCGTTGATCGGCATGGCATCAGGTACGGTATTGATGACGGTGATAGGAGGACTGATGAATGCATATGTATTGCTTCCGGTGTATGCCAAAGCATTTGGAATGCCGCTGAATGCCCTGGTAGAGATGGGAACAGCAATCAATGCAAAGATTACAAGCGTCTCAACATTGATCCTGTTTGCAGTGACACCGTTTAATCTTCTGAAAGGCGTGCTGGTGTCATTGATCGTATTTTTAATCTATAAGAAGATCAGTCTGATTTTTCGGATGAAGTAGAAAAATCAGGAAAACTTTTTTCTGTTTATACAGATAATACCCAATAAAAAACAGTGCTGTCAAAAGCCAGGTGACCGGATAGCTGAAGATGATCGCAGAAATTGTCGGAGAAATCTTCAGCACGCCGATCAGCCAGGCGATTCGCATCACGCAGATACCAAGCAGCGTGATGATCACCGGCACGATGACATCACCGACTCCGCGCAGTGCACCGGCAAGTACTTCGATGAATACATATACAATGTACCAGGGAGTGATCAGGACAAGCATCTCACATCCGATCTGGATGACGGTCTCATCATTTGTAAACAGGCTGAACAAAATTTTTCTGGCTGCGATCAGGAAAATAACCAATACAGTGGATACCAGTGCGTCCATGATCAGGCAGACACGGTACTCTTGCGGATCCGTCCAGTTTTCCGGCGCCGTAGTTCTGCCCCACAAAAGTAGTGATGGAGATTCCAAAGGCAGTGCTTACCATCCAGAAGATCGCATCCAGTTTTCCGTAGGCAGACCAGGCGGCAGAAGTATCTGTTCCAAAGGTGTTGACTGCGGATTGAATGGCGATATTGGTAATGGCAAACAGGATTGCCTCGAATCCGGTAGGAAGTCCAAGCTTTAACTGATTTTTCAGAACTAATCCGTGAAACCGGATGCGGGAGAAGGAAAGCTTTAACATTCCATCCGAGCGAAGAAGCTTGCGTGTTACGAGCAGGGCGCTGAATGCCTGAGAGATCAAGGTTGCAACGGCAACTCCCAGTACGCCCATGTGGAAAGCGACTACAAACAATACATCAAGTATGATGTTCAGCAGGCAGCAGGCAACCAGATAATAAAGCGGATGTTTGGAATCTCCTACGGCGCGCAGAATACTGGAACCCATATTATATAAGGAAAACAAAAATAATACCTGCAAAATAAATTCGGAGATAGATCACGGAATCTTGCATGATCTCATCGGGGGTGTTCATCAGTCGGAGCATGGATGGTGTAGCGAAAGATCCGATGATTCCGAGCAGGATTCCTCCCATGATGGAGATTGCATAGGCATTGTGAAGTCCGTCACTGGCAGCATGTTCATTTCTCGCACCGAAGTACTGGGCGATCAAAACAGAAGCACCCGAAGACAGACCGGTAAAAAAGCCCACGATCAGAGCCACGATCTGTGCAGAGGAACCGCCCACACTGGCAAGGGCTGCTTTTCCGACAAATTGTCCGACAATGACAGTATCAATAGTGTTGTATAGTTGTTGAAAAAGGTTCCGAGCAAAATCGGAAAGAAGAACAATAGAAGTTGTTTCCAGATCACACCCTCGGTAATCTGATTTATCGGTTGTTTTTGTGTCATAATATCCCCTTACTCTTAAAATAATCAGTTGATAAACTCTCTCTTATGTAAAGAATATCAGATTTTACAAACGTTTAACAGAGAAAAATAGAAGTTCTGGG
>ENA-OQJH01000908-OQJH01000908.1-human-gut-metagenome-genome-assembly--contig:-NODE-908-length-14188-cov-3.814309_pt1 | contig 14188 bp, 19 predicted proteins | sample MGYA00242597_ERZ504763 | MGnify/ENA primary metagenome ERZ504763 (study PRJEB26092, sample SAMD00036359) | human gut metagenome | host: Homo sapiens | study: EMG produced TPA metagenomics assembly of... | reverse complement strand
CCTCCACTCATTGAAATTGCGTGGTAGCTGGGGTAAATTGGGTAATCAGGAAATTGGTAACTATGCTTATGCGGCTACATTGGCGGCTAGTGGGTAGTTACTATTTTGGTGATAGCAAACAGATTGGTATGAAGACTGCAAGATACCTAATGAGAACATTAAATGGGAAACAACTACTATTACAGACTTTGGTTTTGATGCTGCTTTTTGGGGTGGAAAGATCAATGTCACTTTTGACTGGTATGAGAAAAATACCTCGGATATTTTGATGAAACTCGCTATGCCGGGTATTTTCCTGGGATCTTTGGATGCTCCTTATCAGAATGCGGGAAAGGTCCGTAACCGTGGTTGGGAATTGGCAGCTAACTATTTCGACCAAAAAGGTGATTGGGCATGGCAGGCAGGTTTCTCACTTTCAGGCGTGAAAAATGAGATTACTGATATGAAAGGGGTGGAAGATATAAGTAATAATACCATCAATCGTGAAGGTGAAGCCATCGGTTCTTATTATGGGCTGAAAGCTATCGGTATCTATCGTACCCAGGCAGATTTGGATCGTGTAAATGCGAACGGACAGAAGATTCTGCAAAACAACCAGGAACCGCAATTAGGTGATATCATGTATGAAGATATAGATAATAATGGCAACATAAATGATGCTGACCGTACTGTTATCGGAAATCCGTTCCCTAAAATGCAGTATTCTTTTAACTTGGGATTCTCTTATAAAGATTTTGATGTTAATACATTTTGGCAAGGCATTGCAGGTGTATATCGTTATAATTGGGATGAAACTACTATTTCCAATGGCGGAAACAAGACTAGCCGTTGGTTGGACAGATGGTCTGAAAGTAATCCGGATGGAAGCATGCCTCGTTTGGGAGGAACTATTAATAATAACTACTCTTCATTTTGGCTGACAAAAGGAGATTATTTGCGCCTGAAGAACTTGGAAATTGGATATACTTTCAGGCAAAGAGAGTTTTTGACCAAGTTGGGCGTTCAGAGTCTCAGACTCTATTTGGCAGGAACTAATTTGCTTACTTTCACTTCCTTGGATGATTATGATCCTGAGAAACTGAGCACAGATTCCCGTAATGATGTGCATCCCAATACAAGAACTTATTCATTTGGTGTTAACGTTAAATTTTAAAAGCAACAACTATGAAATCAATTAATAAATTTATAGGGCTAGCTCTGTTGTCAGGAGCTTTGCTGACTTCTTGCTCTGACAGTTTTTTGCAGAGGGACTCATTGACAGAATCTTCATCCAATACATTTTGGCAGACACCGGATGATGCTTTGATGGCGTTGGCATCTTGTTATGATGCTTTGCAGAGCAATCAGCTTTATAATTCCGACCAATATTCATTGGGCCCTTTATATATGGATTGTATATCAGATAATGGCGGTCATTTTAATTGGAGTGGCTGGATGGAAGGTTATGATATGGCTATGGGGATTCATACCCCAAGTTCTTCTATTATTGGCAGTTATTGGAAAGATTGCTATGAAGTGATCAGTCGTTGTAATGTGCTGATTGCTAATATTGATAGAGTGGATATGGATGCTTCCCAAAAGGCGATTTATCAGGCTGAGGCAAAGACCATACGTGCATTGATGTATATAAACTTGACTATGACGTATCAGGATGTTCCTTTCCTGACCGCCCCTTTGACCATTGACGAGGCTGAATGTGAAAAGACGGACCGTGCAGCTATTGTGCTCATATTATGACTGATTTGCAGGACGCGGCTGAAGTACTTCCGCAAAACGCGTCTTCACGGGGACACATCACCAAAGGAGCTGCTCTTTCCCTACTGGGGCGTGTGGCTTTGTATAATGAAAAATGGGATGACGCAATTGCTGCTTATAAGCAGGTGCAAGGTTTGGGATACTCGCTTGATCCGAGTTATGCCAAACTGTTTACTCAAAGTGGAGAAACTTCTCCTGAAATCATTTTTGCAGTCCGTTATGAAGGACCGGGTATGAGTGAAGGTGCTGCTTTTAATGCGCATTGGAATACTCCGCTGGAAGCAATGAATGGTACTATAGATTTGGCGGATGCTTATTATTGCAAAGACGGTAAGCCGACTACCGATACGAAGATAGCCGAATTAAACAATGAGGGTGGCTTGGATGTTAGCAAGCCTAATCCTGCTCATTTTGAGAATCGTGATCCACGTTTGTATAGTACTTTGTTTGTTCCCGGTATGCTTTGGAACGGTAAAGGAGGTATAGATACTTCGGCTTCAAATCCGTATGCCAATGTATATGGTGGAGCTGCCGCTTCCCTGTCTACCATATATGTTTATAAGTATTTTGATCCTACGGATACTTCTAACTCTTGGGATAATGGACAAGACTTTTATGTGGTGCGTTATGCTGAAGTTTTATTATCTTTGGCGGAGGCAATGGTACAGAAAGGAGGCTATGCTTATAGTGATGTAACTGCTTTAGTGAATGAAGTGCGGCAACGTGCAGATGTGAACATGCCCACAGTAGAGGAAGTGGAAGGCACTTCTCTTTCTAAAGATGAATTGTTGGAAGTCATTAAGCATGAGCGTCGTGTGGAACTGGCCTTTGAAGGTTTGCGTTTGTTTGACCTTTATCGTTGGAAGGAATTGGATAAGGCGGTAGCTAATATAGAGAATGAACGCACTATGTATGGCTTGGCTTATGAAGCACGTAAGTTCAACGGTGAGAGGGATTATGTATGGCCTTTGCAACTGCCGAACTGGATACTAACAAGAAACTGGTTCAGCACGACTTGTGGAAGTAATGTAGAGTGTAGGTTTCATCACAGTACATGGATTGTCACAAAGAAGTAGGAGGCAAACAACCTTTAAATCAAAAAACTGTGTGAATTTGCGTAATCTGTGGTGAATCCTGGTTGTTCTGACAACTTCTGGAATAAATAGATAACTTTTTAAAAACGGAAGAGAAATGAGAAAAACAATGATCCTTCTTTTATTTTCCTTCCTGTTGGCAGCATGTTCTGATAGTCCAGTGTGCTATTATCTGGATGCTACCGGCGGTGATGATAATAATAGTGGGTTAGCCCCGGATGAAGCATGGAAAAGTCTGGAAAAACTACGTGGAGTGAAATTACTGCCGGGCAATAAAGTTTTGTTGAAGCGCGGTGAGGTTTTTAATGGCGAACTTGAAATCACCGGACACGGTATACCCGAAGATCGTATTTATATAGATGCTTATGGTGATGGTGAACGGAAACCTTGCATTGTGGGATATGATACTTCCTTGTATGCAGCTCGTATCTGTAATTCGGACTATATAACGATGCAGAATTGGAAATCGTGAATACAGGTAGACAGCCTCTGCCTTATCGTTCGGGCTTGAAGATAGAGTGTATGGATTATGGCGTATCGCAGAACATTGTTGTCAATAATGTGACTGTACGGGATGTCAATGGTTCGTTGGTAAAAGAAAAAGGCGGAGGGTGCGGTATTTATATAGTGAATGGCGGTGAAAAGAAAATTTCAACATTCAATAGGTTAACCATAGAGAACTGCCATATTTTGAGATGCACCCGTAATGCTATGATTTGGGCCGCTTATAGCGATCGGCAGAACTGGCATCCCAGCAAGCATACCGTGATACGGGGAAATTTGATAGAGGAAGTACCAGGTGATGGTATTGTACCTATCGGTTGTGACAGTACCTTGATAGAATACAACGTAATGCGTGATTGTCCTGATATGCTTCCTGACACAGAGGCGGCGGCAGGTATTTGGCCGTGGAGTTGTGATAATACTTTGGTGCAATTCAATGAGGTAAGTGGTCATAAGGCTCCGTGGGATGCACAGGGGTTTGATTCGGACTGGAATTGCCGGGGAACGGTCATTCAGTATAATTATAGTCATGATAACTATGGTGGCTTAGTATTGGTTTGCAATGACGGCACGGCCGACGCATCTTTTAATGTAGGTAACTTGGGCACTATTGTCCGTTACAATGTGAGTATAGGTGACGGAGTGCGGCCTGAACCGACTCGTGCCGGGATGTTCTCACCAGCTGTTCATCTGGCAGGTCCTGTAAAGGACAGTCGCATTACCCGTAACATTATTCATGTGAACCGTAAACCTGCGGCTGATATCGATCGTACTATGATTACTTTGGATTCATGGGGCGGATATCCGGATAGTACATTTATTAGTGGAAATATTTTTTATGCTCCAGAATCCAGCAGATTCCAATTGACAGAATCTACACATAATTTCTTTGAAGGCAATTATTACCTTGGTCGGTTCGAGAAATTACCTGAAGATGGTAAAGCCTGCCAATCAGCTGAAATTTATCAGCAGGAAGTATTGGCAAAGGATGAAAACGGTTATCAGGGCTTGGCTTTGTTGATGGATACGGTGGAAATGACCGGAGTAAAAGGAGTTTTTGTCAATAAGGAAGCCATTGAGAATTTCTTTAGCCGGTTAGAGAAATAAGTAAATAATAGCTGTAATTTAATCAGGGGGGAAAACTAAAATGACCTGATCATATAGCACGATAGGTTGTTTTAGTTTTGACCCCCTTTTATTTATGGCTCATTCTTTCTTCTTTAGATCCATTTCTCCGGAGAAAGAAATAGATTGTCTGTTTGTAGGGGTGACCTGTATGTTACTGCTGCCATTGGGATAAATGATGATATTGTAAAGGTAATTGTCTTCCTCGTTCCGTACTTTTAGTGTGATTTTAGCATTCCCCTTTTTATTATATGCTGAAGTATATTCTGATAAAGGAGCACTAATTTAATCCTTTTCCACCCCCGTAAGGAACGTTATACGCCACTCCGAAATAAGGCAGATAGGAATAAACCGAATCGTTTCTTATTTCTAAAGAATAATCGGAAGTCAGGTGTTTGCTGCCTCCTTTCATAGGCATTACCCGGTCCACATTGATTTTTGTATGTCTTTGCGTCAACAGCTTCGCGTACAGCTTGTTCTGTCTGTTGCTTCTTCTCTTTCTTACTCTGAGCCGCTATAGGTGTCAGGCTGCTTGATAGAAAGAAACTTGCCAAAAGGAATAATTTATTTGCTTTCATATATCTCTGTAGGTTTAGTGAATCTGTCTTTGTCAAAGATAGCCAAAAAGAGTACTCGTTGTTCTAAAAAAAACATAAGATACTCAAACTGTCAATGAGTTAAGTACGCGATTATCTAGGAAGTGTTTGCTATATAGGGAGTGTTAATCTTTTTAATCAATAGAATAATGAGATAAAAACATAAATTGGTCATTTTATATGCTTGTTCATTTGTGATGAATATCGTGTGATGAAAAGCTTAAGTGGCAATCTGGATCTCATTTATCTTTTAAGCTCCGATAATAAAAAAGATGATTTGTCCCCATGTGGGTTCAAATCATCTTCAAAATCTCCCATTAGGGGAAGACCATAAAAATATTATTTGGGTAGATTAAAAGCCACACTCATTTCTTTCATCTGTTCCTGGCTCATGCCGTCGGGTTCAAATCCCATATTTTTGGCAGCGATGTAAATTAATGCGGATTTATTTAAAACATCAATTTGGTCGAATGCGGCCATTACGTCACAGTCAACAGCAAAGATACCGTGTTTTTCCCACATGACTACATCATAATCAGCCAATTCCTTGATAGTTGCATCTGCTAATTCTACAGAACTGGGCAACTGATAAGGAATCATGCCCAATCCACGTGGGCAGAATGCTTTTGTTTCGGGAATCATGCTCCATAGCAGGTTGGTTGCCACATCTTTCTCCATGAACTTTTTGTTGTGAGACAAGGCAATCAGTTCGATGGGGTGTGTGTGTACGGATGCTTTATAAGGAGAGCCTATGCTAATGAGATAATTGTGTACGCTCAGGTGGAGGGAACTTCCGAAGTAGGTTGAACCGGTTTGTCGGCAATAATGACATAACTAGCACAATCATCTAAAATACGGATGACAGAACCGTTATCCATAGGCCAACGTGCCAAATCCCGCATACGCATATTGGTTCCTTTGCAATAAAAATAACAGCCTTTCAAGTGAGGCAGTGTTACACCGATTTGTTTTACTTCGCTGATAGCGGGCATCTGACGGATTTCATCGTCTACATACTCGGTGATATTGACGGTGATATTACCTCCGTTACGTTCGGCCCATCCTTTTTGCCACAAATATCCGGCTACTTCGGCTACTTTATTCACCTCTTTGACCAATTCGGGGCGATTGTCTAAGATTGATTTCATATCTTCTTTTATTTGATTGTTCATAGGGTATTGTTATTCATTTTTTTATTCTGAATAACAGTATGCTACAAATATAATAATTCTTTTAGAATAAATTAGGGAATACAAGAGAAAAGATAAGAACTACCAGTCCGGTTACCAGAACAGTGATAGTTTGGGTGGATACACCTTTCCATTCTTTTAATAAAATACCCCATACGTACTGAAAGTAACATTCAAAGCCATTAATATACACCATGAGAAGGCTAGCAGTACAGGACTTCCGGTCAGGAAACTTTTTACCCATTTCCAGTCCGAAGAATTGCATGTACCACAGTACTCCTCCAAGGCGCAGAATATCAGGTTGTTTACCCATACATTGCCTTTGGCATAATCACTCATAGTTTTGTTGGCTACATTTTGTTGCAGACAGTAAACGGCATTGGTTAAAAAACCGCCTAGTGTTACCAGAAAGATTACAGGAAGTCCCGCATAAAGACCTTCTACACCTCCAGCTAACGCAGCTTCCTTGATGGGAGTTCCTGCATCGAGTCCCAAAGCGAAACAGGCACTCATCACACCTGCCAGTAGGGCTACCAACAGTCCTTTAGTCAGAGCAAAATCTTTTACTGCCGCGCGTTTTTCTTCCTCGCTCATGTTTTTGGCGCGAAGACTGCCGGCATATCCTATAATGCAATGCCCGACAAAGTGATACATACTCCCAGTAAAAGAATAAGTCCGTTTCCTTTGAACAGGTTGGTTCCGGCAAAGATGGCGGGGAACAGTGTACCGAATCCGGCACAAGTACCCAGTGCGATACTTTGTCCTAAGGCTACTCCCAGATAACGCATGGAAAGACCAAAGGTAAGGCCGCCCACTCCCCATAATATACCATAAAAGATGCTCATTGGAGCACCTCCTGCTCCCCAAAGGTCAAACAGACTGCCTCCTTGGGGAATACCTAGCAATGCGCCCAATAGTGGGAACACCAACCAGGCGAATACACCTTGTATCAGCCAAAAACTTTCCCAACTCCATTCTTTTACTTTCTTGATAGGTACGTATGAACTGGATTGCAGAAGCTTCCTATAGCGATAATGATTAATCCGATAATGATTTCCATTGTTTATATTCTTTAAAACCACAAATACGTTCTCTGTAGGGGCAGATACATGAGGCGACCCTTACAGAGGACGATATTGTGGTTGGATATTGATTAGCGTTTAGAAGTAACTTCTGCTTCGTATTTCTCTACTTCTGCAATGAACTCTTCGCCTACGGGTACATTGTTCTTCAAGCAGAACATATCCCATACAGCATTCCAAGGCAAAGCTTTTTCTTCTTCGAGCAGAGCCAGACGTTGGAATCCTTGTCCGTTTGCTTCGTATTCGCGCAATTTGGCAATCGGTTCCAGCAAAGCGCGTACCATACATTTCTGAGCTGCACGGCTGCCGATAACGTATGCACCGATACGGTTGATGGAAGCATCGAAGTAGTCAAGTCCATAGTGTACACGATCCAAGGCGTTGCAACGAACGATTTCGCTGAACAAATCCATAGTCGGGTCGTCCATGATGGTTACGTGGTCTGAGTCCCAACGTACGGGGCGACTTACGTGCAGCATCAGTTCGGGAACATACAACAATAAAGAAGAAACTTTGTCTGCAACACTTTCTGTCGGGTGGAAGTGCCCGGTATCCAAGGTAATCATCTTGTTGTTCTTGGCGCCATAGCGATATAGAAATCATTAGACCCCACTGTATAGCTTTCCAGTCCGATACCGAATACTTTGGATTCGATACAGTCTTTCATGTTCTTGTATTCTGTTGCGAAAATCTGATCCAGAGAGTCTTTTAACAAAGCACGATATTTCATGCGGTTTACAGTGATGTCTTTGCTGCCATCGTGTACCCACAGTTCATGATACAAGGATCGCCTTGAGCTTTACCCATTTCTTCGGCTACGGCACGGCAACGTTTAGTATGTTCAATCCAGAAGTTGCGGATACCTTCATCGGGATTTGACAAAGACAGATCACCGCTTTTGGGATGGGAGAATGAAGTAGAGTTGAAATCCAGTTTCATGTTGTTTTCCTTACCCCATTCAATCCAACTTTTGAAATGTTCGGGTTCTACTTCGTCACGATCTACGACTTTTCCTTGAAAGTCGCCATAAATTTCGTGCAGATTCAAACGGTGAGTACCTGGTATATATGAAGCAGCTTTCAGAATGTCTGCACGCAGTTCGTCGATGTTGCGAGCTTTGCCGGGATAGTTACCTGTAGCCTGGATACCACCGGTCAATGAACCTGCCTGAACTTCGAAACCGGTTACATCATCTGCTTGCCAGCAATGCAGTGACAGATGGAAATTCTGCATGGTTTCCATTACTTTTTCTGTGTCAACACCTACAGCGGCATAACGTTCTTTTGCAATCTCATACGCTTTATTAATCAATTCTTCTTTCATGATATTATTTGTTTATTTAATGAATAAATTTCAAGGTGAATATTAAATATCTTCTCTATAATGAGCTAAATACTTCTTATATGCTTCTTCCCATTCTTCTGCTTGCTGGGGCTCAAAAGAAACGGTTTCTATGGAAGTGCTGATTAGTTGGCGCATAGCCGCAATATCGCTTACCAGCCGTTGGCTTTGCCTGTAACATAATGTTGCCGATAGCTGTTCCTTCACTGGGACCTGCTATAACAGGTACGCCCACTGCGTTGCAAGTGAATTGGTTTAACAAATTGTTTCGTGAGCCTCCACCGATAATGTGCAGCTTTTCGATGGGGAACGGGGCCATTTGTTGCAAATAGCCGAATACTTGTTTGTAGCGCAGGGCAAGACTATCGAAAATACAACGAGTGATTTCGCCATAACTCTGTGGTACAGGTTGGTTGGTTTCTTTGCAATAATGTCCGATGGCTTGAATCATAGATGACGGATTGGCGAAGCAGGGAGCATCGGGATTGATGACACTGCGGAAAGCGGGAACTGCCAGGGCTGCATCTATCAGTTCTGTATAAGAATAGTTGTTGGTTGCTTCCCATTCTTTGCGGCAACGTTCCAACAACCACATGCCACAGATATTTTTCAGGAACCGGGTCGTTCCTTCCACACCTCCTTCGTTGGTGAAGTTCTGCTCAAAGCTTTCCTTATTTATAATAGCATCTTTCACTTCAATCCCCATCAAGCTCCACGTGCCGGAACTCAGATATGCGAATTTTTCGTTTTGTGCCGGTACGGCAGCTACGGCTGAACCTGTGTCATGGCCAGCAACGGCAATAACAGGAATAGCTCCCAGACCTGTAATTTTTTGCACTTCTTCTGTCAGCACTCCAATAGGTTCCCCTGGAAAAACGAAACGACCGAACTGTTCTTCCTTGATATCTGCTACATCCAGTAGTTCCTTTTCGAAGCGTTTGGTGCGCGGATTCAACATCTGGGAAGTAGAAGCGATGGTATATTCTGTTACCATTTTACCGGTCAGCATATAACTTAAAGCATCCGGCATAAACAGTATTTTATCTGCTGCTTCCAAGGCCGAGCAATGATTGCGGTGGAGTGTTGATAATTGGAACAAGGAATTGAAATTCATAATCTGGATTCCAGTGATGTCATATACTCGTTCACGGGGAATATGGGTAAAATATTCTTCGGGTGCACCTATTGTGTGAGGGTCGCGATAACAATAAGGATTGCGGAGTAACTCTCCATCTTTGCCCACTAATACGAAATCCACCCCCAAGTATCAATACCGATAGACTGGATAGCAGATTGTCTTTGGCTACCACTTTCAGTCCCTTGATAATTTCATTGTATAAGGCATAAATATCCCAATAACAATGTCCTCCGGTTTCTATAATATGGTTAGGGAAACGAGTCAGTTCTTTCAACTCCATTTTGCCTTCTCCCAGGCAACCTAAGATGGTACGTCCGCTGGTGGCTCCCAGGTCTACCGCAAAGAAATAAGTGTGTTCCATGCCTTTATTTTTTGATTTTAAGGAATTAATAGTGATGCAAAAATAGTTTATTCCCCGAAAGTCGTCCTTGTTTTTTTGATATTATAACTGTTGGATTTGGTTGTACCTGTCGTAAAACATAATATTACTGTCTTTTTAAGAAGATTGCATTGAAAAGAAAATTTGGTATGATTTTGGTTTATTCTTGGGATGATAGATAAAAGCTTTGTTGAAAATATGCATAAAGTCGCAAAAATATTCTCTTTTTTGTATCTATATTCCCGAATATTCTGTAATTTTGCAGCCGAATTAGAATAATTATGCAGTATGAAGAGCAAGAATAGCAGACTTGATGCCATTAAGATTATTATTTCGAGTAAGGAAGTAGGTAGCCAGGAAGAGTTGTTGCAGGAATTGGCGAAAGAAGGATTCCAATTGACCCAAGCTACTTTGTCTCGCGACTTGAAGCAGTTGAAAGTGGCGAAGGCAGCCAGTATGAACGGAAATTATGTATATGTATTACCAAACAATACCATGTACAAACGTATGACTGAGCAACATTCGGCCAGTGAGATGTTGATGCATAATGGATTTATTTCCATTGAATTTTCGGCTAATCTGGCAGTAATCAAGACTCGTCCCGGATATGCTAGTAGTTTGGCTTATGATATTGATAACCGGAACTTTGATGAAATATTGGGAACTATTGCTGGTGATGATACTATTATGCTTGTCATTCGTGAAGGCTGCACAAGAGCGGGAGTGAAGAATGCGCTTTCATTGATTATACCGAATATACAATAAAATAATATAGATAAAAAAGGAAATGGATGCTAAACAAGTGGATGTGATGGTGGCAGATGCCTCACATGAAGTTTACGTTGATAAAATTTTAGATACTATTAGAGAGGCGGCTAAGGTACGCGGAACAGGCATTGCAGAACGCACACATGAATATGTGACTACAAAGATGAAAGAAGGAAAGGCGATTATTGCTTTATGTGGAGATGATTTTGCAGGATTTACCTATATTGAGTCATGGGGAAACAAGCAATATGTAGCAACCTCGGGATTGATTGTGCATCCTAATTATCGTGGAATAGGTTTGGCCAAGCGTATAAAGGCGGCTTCGTTCCGATTGGCACGTCTACGATGGCCTAAAGCAAAGATATTCAGTCTGACCAGTGGCGCGGCGGTAATGAAAATGAATACAGAACTGGGATATGTTCCTGTAACTTTCAATGAACTGACTGATGATGAGGCCTTTTGGAAAGGTTGTGAAGGCTGTATCAATCACGATATATTAGTGGCGAAGAACCGTAAGTTCTGTATTTGTACAGCCATGCTTTACGATCCGGCTTTGCACGAAGAAGACACTATTTAATAAATTAAAAATTAAGAATTAAAAATTAAAAGATGGCTGCGCATTCATGTACTTATTTCTCAGTTTTCAATTTTTAATTCTCAATTAAAATAATATCATTATGGAAGAAAAGAAGAAAAAAGTAGTAGTGGCATTCAGCGGGGGGCTTGATACCTCTTTCACTGTAATGTATCTGGCTAAGGAAAAAGGGTATGAAGTGTATGCTGCTTGTGCAAACACGGGTGGTTTCAGTGAAGAGCAGCTGAAGCAGAACGAAGAGAACGCTTACAAACTGGGTGCTGTGAAGTATGTGACATTGGATGTGACCCGGGAATACTATGAGAAGAGCTTGAAATATATGGTATTCGGTAATGTGCTCCGTAATGGTACTTATCCTATTTCTGTAAGTTCTGAACGTATCTTCCAAGGTTGGCTATAGCGCGTTATGCTAATGAAATAGGTGCGGACGCTATCGCACACGGCTCGACTGGTGCGGGTAATGACCAGATTCGTTTCGATATGACTTTTTTGGTACTGGCTCCGGGAGTTGAGATCATTACATTGACCCGTGACATGGCATTAAGCCGTCAGCAGGAAATCGATTATTTGAATGAACATGGTTTTGCCGCTGACTTTACAAAATTGAAATATTCTTATAATGTAGGTCTTTGGGGGACTTCTATCTGCGGTGGGGAAATATTGGACTCTGCGCAGGGTTTGCCCGAAGTGCTTATTTAAAACAGGTGACCAAGGAAGGAAGCGAACAACTTCGTCTTACATTTGAAAAAGGTGAACTGAAAGCTGTTAATGACGAGAAGTTGATGATCCTATCAAGGCTATTCAAAAAGTGGAGGAGATCGGTGCGCCCTACGGTATCGGCCGCGACATGCACGTTGGGGATACCATTATCGGTATCAAAGGGCGTGTAGGATTCGAGGCTGCTGCTCCTATGCTGATTATCGGTGCCCATCGTTTCCTTGAAAAATATACGTTGAGCAAGTGGCAGCAATATTGGAAAGACCAGGTTGCCAATTGGTACGGAATGTTCTTGCATGAAGTCAGTATCTGGAACCGGTAATGCGCGATATTGAGGCAATGTTGCAGGAGTCTCAGCGTAATGTAAATGGTACAGCTATCTTGGAACTCCGTCCGCTTTCATTCTCTACTGTGGGTGTTGAATCAAAAGACGATCTGGTGAAGACAAATTGGTGAATATGGTGAAATGCAGAAGGGATGGACAGCAGAAGATGCTAAAGGCTTTATCAAAGTGACTTCTACACCTTTGCGTGTTTATTATAATAACCACAAGGACGAAGAAATTTAATAAGTATGATTAAAGCAGGAATTATCGGTGGGGCAGGTTATACGGCGGGCGAATTGATTCGTCTGCTGATTAATCACCCTGATGTAGACATAAAGTTTATAAATAGCAGCAGTAACGCTGGCAATAAGATTACCGACGTACATGAGGGACTCTATGGTGAAACGGATTTGGTTTTTACAGACGAACTTCCTCTGGATGAGATTGATGTATTGTTCTTCTGTACGGCTCATGGAGATACAAAGAAGTTTATGGATAGTCACAATGTACCCGAGGATTTGAAAATCATAGACCTCAGTATGGACTACCGTATCAAGAGTGATGACCATGACTTCATTTATGGTTTGCCGGAACTGAACCGTCGTGCTATCTGCCATAGCAAGCACGTGGCCAATCCGGGATGTTTTGCCACTTGTATTCAATTGGGTTTATTGCCGTTAGCCAAACATCTGTTACTGAACGAGGATGTAATGGTAAATGCCATTACCGGAAGTACAGGGGCAGGGGTGAAACCGGGTGCTACCAGTCATTTCAGTTGGCGTAATAATAATATGAGCATTTATAAACCGTTTTCTCATCAGCATGTTCCCGAAATCAAGCAATCATTGAAACAGTTGCAAAACAGCTTTAATGCTGAAATAGATTTTATTCCTTACCGGGGTGATTTCCCGCGTGGTATCTTTGCTACTCTGGTAGTCAAATGCAAGGTGGAACTGGAAGAACTGGTGAAGATGTATCAAGACTATTATGCCGAGGATTCTTTCGTTCATATTGTAGACAAAAATATAGATTTGAAGCAGGTGGTGAACACCAACAAGTGTTTGATTCATTTGGAGAAACATGGCGATAAGCTGCTGGTTATCTCTTGCATTGACAACTTGTTGAAGGGGGCAAGCGGACAAGCGGTTCATAATATGAATCTCATGTTCAATTTGGAAGAAACCGTAGGGTTGAGGTTGAAACCGTCTGCTTTTTAATAAAGAAGAGTTTATGAAATTATTTGATGTATATCCTCTTTTTGACATAAATATTGTCAAAGGAAAAGGTTGTCATGTATGGGATGACCAAGGTACGGAATACCTTGATTTGTATGGTGGTCATGCGGTTATTTCTATCGGTCACGCACATCCATATTATGTGGAAATGATAAGCAAGCAGGTTGCACAGTTGGGATTTTATTCCAATTCGGTGGTTAACAAGCTACAGCAGGAAGTGGCAGACCGTTTAGGGAACTTCGGGTTATGATGATTATCAATTGTTTTGATAAACAGTGGAGCTGAAGCTAATGAAATGACGTTGAAACTGGCTTCTTTTTACAATGGTCGCAACCGTGTGCTTT
>ENA-OQJH01000906-OQJH01000906.1-human-gut-metagenome-genome-assembly--contig:-NODE-906-length-14200-cov-1.781710_pt1 | contig 14200 bp, 15 predicted proteins | sample MGYA00242597_ERZ504763 | MGnify/ENA primary metagenome ERZ504763 (study PRJEB26092, sample SAMD00036359) | human gut metagenome | host: Homo sapiens | study: EMG produced TPA metagenomics assembly of... | reverse complement strand
GTTTCCTTGCTGTCCTCTTACATCGACATTATTCCCAAATCTTCCAGCCTGTACTGTACATGTTTCCGCCATTGTTGAACAATCTTAGCCTCTGTCAGCGCTCCATCTTTCCAGCTCTCGCTCACTTCAAAATTGCCTCTTGCAACAAGCCCGCTTACAGATCCTGTTGTCCATTGTTCATCCGGCATAGCTGGAAGCAGATTGATATATCCTGCATTTGACTGTAAAAGCATCTCAGCCACACCACTTGTGAATCCAAAGTTTCCGTCAATCTGGTATGGTGCATGAGAATCCCAAAGGTTTGAATAAATACCCGTTTTAATAAACTGATTGATAATCTGATAAGAATGATTTCCATCACCTGTTCTTGCCCATGTGTTTAATCTTTGTGCGATTCCCCATCCTGTCGCATTATCTCCACGCGCTGTCAGAGAAACTTTGCCGCATCCATATACTGTTTATTATCTACAGTTACTAAATCTCCTGGATATACGCCAAGCAAATGTGACATATGACGATGTTTCGCGTCAAATGACGGAATTGCACCGTTTGCTGTCTGACCAAATTCGGTCTCATCATACCACTCTTTAATCTGCCCGCTGTCACCGATTTCGATTGGTTTTAATCCATCACGGTATTTTGTCCATTCATCAATCTGTTCTTTTGAAACTGTTCCTGCCTCATTTGCATTCAAAGCTTCTGCTGCCTCAATACAATCGTTAAACAGCTGCCATACAAGCACGTTTTCATATACGTTTCCTGCTGTATATGGACCATGTTCCGGTGAATATGCCGGAACTGTTACATAACGTTTTGTTCCATCTGCATCTGTTACTTCTTTTAAGATAGACATGTAGAATTTTGCTTCTTCTTCCATCATTGGGAAAATCTCAGACTCTAATTTTTCCACATCGCCTGAATACTCATACGCTTCATATACATTCTGCAAAATCCACGGAACTGCTGCCGGAGACCATCCCCAGCTAAACGCCCATCCCGGACAAGTCCATCCAAATGGTGTGTTCTGTGTATTTGCCATGAAGCCATTCTGTTTACCATCTGAATTATCAATTCCGAAATATGTAGATGCAGTGATACGTCCTGGTTCACGCAATCCTTCCACGTAGTCAATCAACGGTTCTGCACACTCTGCCATATTTGTCACATAAGTCGGCCAATAGTTCATCTGAAGATTTACATTCATATGATAGTCACTTCCCCATGCGACCGGACTATTCGCTGCACCTGTACAATCCAGCCATACTCCCTGCAAGTTTGCCGGCAGTTTATCCCCTTCTCTTGAAGAAGAAATCTGCAGATAACGTCCATACTGGAAAATCATTGTCTCCAAATAAGCTTTTTCTTCTGTACTTGCATTTCCATCTTTATATGCTTTGATCAATTCATCAATTGTCTTATCTGACGCCTCCTGACCAAATCAATTTTTACTCTGTCATAGATGTTTTTATAATCAGCCTGAGCATTTTCTTTTACTTGATCATACCCTTGTTTTGTTGCATCATCCATCACTTTTTTAACTTCATCTGCAAGTTGCTGATCTGTCTGGCCAGTACGGTATTCCGGATGTACCATCTCATAATCTGTGTCCGCTGTGACATAGATATATACTTCTGTCGCATCACTGACAAGAAGTGTTCCTTCTTTTCCTTCTACCGGAGTGACCTCACCGTCTTTTGTTACAACTTTCAACCGCCCATTTAATTTCAAATCATTGTCTTTCATCTTACCTGCAACAATAATCGAATCGTCCTCTGTTGTATATGTAACTTCTTTTCCAAGAGATTTGTCGCCCGGCTGATCTACAGGGAAACTTACCTCAAATTCCAATGGACGCATCTCGCCTTCAGAGCCTTTGATTTCCTCCGCTGTCAGTTTCATCGCAATCACATTGTCCGGATAACTTGCAAAATACTCACGATAGTAATGTGTATTATCTCTGTCATAAGACACTGTCGCAAGCGCTGTATCGATGTCCAATGCTCTCTCGTAGTTTGTTGTCTCTGTATGTTCCTCTTTATCAGGATCCTCTTCCTTCATTGTAGTTACAATACCGTCAAAAGAGACTTTATTGCCTTTTACACCCTTAATAGTAAGTGTGTGCTCACCTTTTGTCAGCCCTGCCACATTCACAAGACTTGCTCTTGAAAAAGCAGATGCGTGTGTGTTTACCTCTGTCCACTCCTTCGCATCGTCTACTTTGTATTGGAACTTGCCCAATCCGCTGCTCTTTGCTCCAAAGAGTTCAAATCCTGTTCCTGTAAACTTACATGTAAGAGTTGCTCCTTCTGCATTGGCAGCATCTACATATACTTCGTCTTTTCCAAACCAGGAATCTGCATCATTTTCGTTATTTGCCGCACGATCCCAGCGCGCCCAGCTTCCTTCAAATTTTACTTTTTCGCTTTCTACTGTCGGGTTCCAGTCAATTGTCTCCCCTTCTAATACTTTCAAATAATCAAAAGATGTTTTCGCTCTGCCTGCATCATCTCTTATTGATTCAAATGTTAGTGTATGTGTTCCCTGCTCCAAACCTGAAATTTCAAACAAAACAACTCCTGTCTGTTTCGTAGCGGAATACATACTTCCGGTAACCTCTTTGCCATCTACCGTCGCTTTGAAATTCCCCATCTCATTGTATTTTACACCGATCATCTGAATTCCGGTTCCCTCAAACGATACAGTGAATTTTCCCGGGTCGTTTGTATAATGTTCTGAACCGCCTTCCCAATCAGGCTGTGGATATGAATGCCACATAGATTCATATTTGATCTCATCGCTTGTATCACTGATGATCTTTTCTTCTTCCTGAGGTTCTTCTCTGTCAAAATCCAGATAAATATCGCCCCATCCCTGATAAGCGCCATATTCTCTTGAACTTGTACCAACTAACTTTTCGCACATGCTGGATGCATTACTGTCCCCAGTCAAAAATGCATTCTGCACGGATTTCACATAATCAGACATTGACTGCCCATTCACTGTGCTGATATTTCCGCCTGTATAAGGTTGTGTCTCAGAAGGTCCGCCATTCCACAATGTCTTCTGATTGAATGTCAGGTGCTCTTTTTCTACTTCACCATATATGTTCGCTCCCATATAAGAGTTTCCGATTGGAAGAGATAACTGCTGCCACCAGTCTGTATCACTTCCTGGTTTTGTAAAATTACCTGAAGATCCTGTCAATTTTCCTTTTGACAATGGCTCGTCAAAACGAATCTTCATTGGATCCTGATCAGGCTTTGTGGATGCCGCCTGTGCAACAGTCGCATCAGGAAAATTTACTCCGGAAACTGCAAGCATTGCTGCCATCGTCCCACCAAGCACTTTTTTGACACATGTCTTCCCATGTTTTTCCATTTCATCATGCTTTTCTCACTTTCCGCATTCCTAAAAATAATGCTTTTATATAATTTTCTTTTCCTTTCTATTATAGCCACTTCATATGTCAAATACAACAATTTTCTTCCCAAAAATATGCTTTTATTGTTATATTTTGACATTTTTCTCTCACAACCAAACATTGTTCTGCACAAAAAAAGAGAGTGGAAATCTGTTTTTTTATTCAGATTCCATCTCTTTTTTTTGCTCTTGTTTTATTCAGCCTTTATGCTCTGCGTCTCTTTCTCAACACAGCAACTGCCACTGCAAAAATTGCAGTAATTCCTACAATTGACCAAACAGCCGCATTCACGTTATCGCCAGTTACCGGTTTCTTGTTATCACCTTTATTATCCGTATTATCTTTGTCCGGATTTTCTGGCTGTGTACTATTGCTAACTTTTTTCAACTGTTCCGTTGCATCTTTGATTGCCAGGACAGCATCTTTTACATCCTTCTCAGTTGCTTTTTCATTGTCAAGTACTGCTTTTGCCTGATCCATAGCTGCTTGATATACCTTCCAACTGTCAGCTGTATAGTTTGCCCCTTTGTAGTATTCCAGACATTCGTTATAGTATTTTTCCAATGCGGATTTATCTACTTTGTCAGGTGTAACTGGAAGTTTCGGAATTGCTCGTTCTTCTCTCACTTCACAGCCCTCACGTTCACATGTCCGGACTTCCAAGCCTTCCTCAGTTTCAGTTGGCTCTTTTTCTACTGTCCACTCTGTGAAATCGTGTCCTAAAGCTTTCACTTCAGTTCCTTTTTCCACTACGGTATCACAAACTTTACATACCTCATCACCAGTATAACCATCTTTTGTACATGTAGCTTCTTTGGCATTGCGTGTTTCTGCATCATGACCTTTTGCTTCTATAACTGTTCCTGCCTTCACAATCACTTCACAGTCTTTACATACTGTATCACCTGTGTAACCAGCCTCTGTACATGTGGCATCTGTTTGATTCCGAACCTCTGTGTTCTTATGCTCACAATCTGGTTTTTCTTCTCCGCCTACAGTCACTTCGTAGTAGTCAAAGCATACTTTCGGACTTGTAACACCGGCGTCTTTTGCATCCTGTGCCAGACCATCTACGGTCACTTTGACAGTATGTTTTCCATCTGTCAAATCTAATTTTTCAAATACCTTCTGTTGTGGCTCACTTCCTGCTACTGTCGTGAAAGTAGATACTTTTCCAGCTTCCTGACCGTCAATTTCAATCTTAAGCTGCGCTCCTCCTGTATTTCCGGATTTTTCTAATTTCATCACATACAAGCCAATGCCTGTTCCGTTAAATTCAAATGAGAATCTTGCACCATCTGTTGTAGTCTCAGTCTCTGTGCCATTGTAATGTTTTCCGTCATCCCATGGACTCCAGTGAGAATCATATGTAATGCTCTTATCACGGTCATCATATTTTACAGTTGTCGCTTCTTTTGTGATTGTGATTGTCTTTGTCGCCGTCAATTTTTCATTTTCTTTGTCTGTTGCTGTCACAACGACTGTTCCTGCCTTCACTGCTGTCAGAAGACCATTTGCATCGATTGTTGCAACCTCTTCTTTATCTACAGACCAGTCCACTCCTGCACCTGCTGCACCTTCTGGTGTATACACTGCTTCCAGCTGTAATGTCTTCGATGCATTCATATTCAAAGAGTCAGCACCTGTAATTTGTAATCCTGTTGCTTCCACCGCCGCATCAAATTCAAATGCATCCAGAGAAATCTTACCCTGTTTTACAACTAATTTTACTTTGTGAATCCCTTTGTCCAAACCAGTTACTTCAGTAAGTACTTGCTGTCTCTGGCATGTACTAGAGGTTGTGCTCACATCCTTTTTCTTCAACTCTCCATCTACATATAAATCAAATGTCCGGCAGTCTGTATTTTTCATACCGATCACACGAACTCCTGTTCCATAGAAATAAAGTTCTGCTGTATCGCCTACTGTATTAGAGTATTTCTCTGTTTTTTCATACTGACCTTCCTGTGGTCCCCAGTTGCCCCAGCCGGAAGAATACTCGATTCTGCTGTCACGATCATCAATCTTATTGGTTACAGCCAACTGCTCTGGTGTGATTTTCGAAGTCTTCTCTCCTTCTTTTCCTTCTACCACTGCTGCTACTTTATAAGTTGTTCCTTCTGCGAAATCTTCTGCTTTGTATTCTGTCCCTTCCACTTCGCCGACCTTATTGTATGTTGTTCCGTCTGTTGATGCATATACAACATATTTTTCTGCGTTTGCCACTGCATCAAATGTCACGATTGCTGTGTTATCTTTATAAATCGCAGATGCATTTGCCGGAGCTTTTACCGGTCTTTCCGGAATCTCAGTCATTGTGTAAGTCTCGCCCTTTGTCGTATTGAATTTAATACGGTCTTCACTTACTTTTTCAACTGTTACTTCTGCACCTTTACTGTCTACAATTTTCGCCTTCGCGATGCCAGGATATCCAATCTCACATTCTCCACCATTTTTAGAAAGAATTTCAGCTTTTGTCAGGCTTGTCTTTGCCCAATCCATATCCACTTCAAAATTGCCACGTGCAATCAGTCCATCTACACTTCCATCTGCCCATACATCCGGAATTGCCGGAAGAAGATTGAGATATCCCATATTGCTCTGCAGCAGCATCTCAGACACACCTGATGTGTATCCGAAGTTACCATCAATCTGGAATGGTGCATGTGTATCCCAAAGGTTTGGATAAATTCCACCTTTGAACAGGTTCTGGATCAATTCATGTGCTTTATTGCCTTCTCCAAGTCTTGCCCATGTATTGATGCGCTGTCCCATCCCCCAGCCTGTACTGTTGTCTGTACGATAGTCCATCGAAACTTTTGCTGCCTGCAGCCATTCTTCTTTCTGTGCAATCAAATCTCCCGGGAAGAGTCCTAACATATGTGATAAATGTCTGTGTCCTGCCGGATCAGCTCCTTGTGGCTTCATACTATCCAACGTTGTCTCTTCATACCATTCTTTAATCTGTCCGTCGTCACCAATTTCAATTGGTCCTTTTAATTTTGACTGATTCTCTTTCCATTTTGCTGCAAGCTCTGTATCTTGTCCAAGTACCTCAGCCGCTTTTGCAGCATCTTCATACAACTGCCAAATCAATGTATGCTCATATGTATTACCTGCAGTATATGGTCCGTGTTCCGGTGAGTAAGATGGAGAAGATACTAATTTGCCATCTTTATCTTCTGTCAAAATCTGATTATAGAATGTAGCTTCTTCTTTTAGCATTGGGTAAATATTTTCTTCCATAAATTCAGTATCGCCTGTGAACTCATAGTATTCCCAAACAGTTTTGAAGATCCATGGCACTGCCGCCGGAGACCATCCCCAGCTAAACGCCCATCCCGGACAAGTCCATCCAAATGGTGTATTCTGTGTATGAGCCATGAAACCATTTGCCTCGCCGTCTTTGCTCTCTACACCGGCATAGACTTCGCAGTCACACGTCCAGGCTCTCTTAAAGAATCCACATAGTCAATCAATGGCAATGCACATTCTGAAAGATTTGTAGAATATGTAGGCCAGTAGTTCATCTGAAGGTTTACATTCATATGATAGTCTGAGCTCCATGGTGGATTTGTCAGACTATTCATACTCCCTGTAGATTGGATGGAAGCTGTGAATCTTCTCTTGAAGAGGCAATTGTCAAATATCTGCCGTACTGGAATAACATATTCTCCAACTGGCGTTTTTCCGACTCGCTGGCACTTCCGTCCTTGTATGTCTTCAATAAGTCATCTGTTGTCTTTTCAGACACTGTCTGTCCAATATTTAAAGATACGCGGTTGAACAGTTCCTGATAATCTTCTAAATGTGTTGCTTTTACTTCTTTGTATCCCTTTTCTACTGCTTTATCCACAGTTTCTTTTACACGTTTTGCTAACGCTTCATCCGTCTCACCTGTGCGGTAATAGTATCTTCTGTCTTGTCTTCATTATAAAATGCATTCTTGTAATCCGTAGCTGCTGACAAATACACAGTAACTGCACTTGCATCTTTTACCGTCAATTTGTCCCCTGAACCTGTCACAGAACCATTATCCGCTTTCACCGTCAGATAAGATGCATATTTCATCTGATTGTCTGTCAGTGCTCCGCATAATTTTAATGTATCATTTCCTTCCGCCACGGTCTTTCCGCCTTGCTTTGAAGGAAAAACGTACATCCAAATTCAATTCTGAGCCTTTTTGCTTCCAAACGTGCAACTAAGACATCATCGTCATGGCTCATAAAAAATTCTCTTGTGTACTGTGTACCGTCTTCTTTGAACGAAACAGTCGAGATTGCTGTCTTAAGATCCAGATCTCTCTGATATTCTGTCGCATTTTTCTCTGTGATATCTTTGTAATCAAAATAAATATCGCCCCACGCTGATAAGCGCCGTATCCGTTACTTATTCCAACCAGCAGATTATTACATGCCGCAGTCGCTTCAGAAGTTTTTCCTTCCGCAAATAATTTCTGGATATTTTTCAGTGACGCTCCGTCCTGCCCTTTTTCTGTTGAGTTTCCACCCATATAGTCTTTTCGGCTTTCACTCGGACCGCCTGTCCAAAGTGTCTTCTCATTGAATGTCAAATGTTCACTTGCAATTTCTCCGTAGACATTCGCTCCCATATCACCATTACCAATCGGCAATGTATGTTGCTGCCATCTGTTTTTTTCGTCTGTATCATACCCAGAACCGGCACCAAGAATATTCGTGCCTTTTGATGTTGGCTCATCGTACCAAAGCTTAATTCATTCCCTTTTTCTTCTGCATGCACATTTGCCTGTGGAAATGATATTCCAGATGTTGCCATCACTGCTGCAAATGCACCTGCCACTACACGTTTTAAATGTTTTCTTTTCATAATTTCCCTTTCCTTTTTATATTTTTACTAATATTTCTTTCTATCCTCCTTTTCTTTTAAACATTTCGCACATATACATTCTTACTATACCATATTCCTCATTCTTTTTGCATATATTTTCCCATTTTTTATATGTAAAACTTGCAAAAAGGCACAAACCCAAATGGATTTGTGCCTTTTTAGTAAGCTTATCTCTTATCTTGTTTCTCTTTTTCTTCTTATTACAACTACTACCGCGCCGACTGCCAATAACATTACAACTGCTGTCATTCCCCATGTTGTCATATCTCCAGTTGTCACATTGCCATTTCCACCATTATTTCCTTCTCCGTTAGGCGTTGTTGGTGTTGGCGGTGTTGTCGGCTCTTTGCTGCATCTTCCAGCTCTTTGTTCAGAATACCTGTAATCTCAACTAATACTTTCAATGCATTGTCAACTTCGTCCTGTGTTGCATTTTCATTCTCAAGTACTGCTTTCACATCAGCAAGTACTGTCTGATATTTCTGCCAGTTTTCTTTTGAATGATTTGTCTCTTTGTAGTAAGCAAGACAGTCTTTGTAGAATTTCTCTAATTTTGATTTATCTGCAGATGGCTCTACTGGTTTTTCCACCTCTTTTAATTGCCATTTATCGCTGCATTTAATTCGCTTGTCGCTTCGTCAATCTCATCTTGTGTCTTAGCATTCGCCAAAACGTCTTTCGCTTTACTTAAAGCTGCCTTAAATGCATCTTTTTCCACACCATCTTTGTACTTATCCAAGTCTAATGCTTCTGCTTTGTCAATCGCCTTTTGCAGATCCTCTTTATCCAGTATCACTTCGTCTTTTGTTACTGTCACTGTACATGACGCCAGTTTCCCGATCGCATTTTTAATCGTGATAGTCGCTGTTCCGGCTTTCAAACCTGTTACGACTCCATTCTGATTTACCTTTACAACTTCTTTATCAGAAGAACTCCATACGATTCCTGTCAAAATGGTGTCCTCATTGTGTTTAGCTTCCAATCTGACTTTTTCACCGACTTTTATTGTAACATCATCTAATGTCGCCGAATCTGCAACCTTCTGTATGCGAAGCGGAACTACTTCTGCTATTGCCGCAAAGTTTCCTTTTCCTTCTTCTACATAATCTTAATTGTTTTTACATTCGCTACACTTTCAAACAGAGATGTAATCCACTGTCCGCCTGCTCTCTGCGCATTATCAACAGAAATTGTATCGCTGGAAGCAACTTTCTCTCCTGCTGCATCAAAGGCTTCATAGTGATATTTGTAAACAATACCATTATTCGTTCCCGGTCTCTGCTGGAATTTGAATCCTCCAATTGACATTTCTTTTCCAAGATCGACTGTGAGAATTGCAGGATTTTCTTTGCTCACAGTAAATCCACTCCACTGTGAATGCCAGTATGTGGAAGAGTCACCGTCTGTTGCTGCTGATGCAACACCGCTTCCTGCCGGTTCTCCGGAGGATTGTTCTGTGTTTGCAGAAGATGTGATTCCATCAAATTCCTCTCTTGGAATCTCTGTCACTACACCGTCTGTAACCGTGATCTCAAATGTAATCTTCTCATCTTTTGAAAGCGTCGCTGTCAAAGTTGCTGTTCCTGCTGCAAGTGCTTTTACAACTCCTGCTTCTTTGTCCACTACTGCAACTTTATCATTGCTTGTTTCCCATGTAATCTGATCTAGATTATTTCCATAAATTTTTGCAGTTTCACCTTTGTAAAGCTCTGTAGATTCCAATGTCACAGATGTTGCATCTTTCTCCTCTGTGATCACAAGATTGTCGAGAACGAAGTCTCTTTGTCCCATGCTTCCTGTTCCGGCTTTGCTTCCGTTTTCGTACAGACCAATCCATGTCTGTCCGCTTCCCGAACCAACTACCTGCATTTTTACATGTTTTGTCTCATCTTCACCACGTGCCTGAGCCAGATACTCATCATCTGAAGGAGTGGTGTAAGTTGTTCCATCACCAACTACCATCGCATACGCTTTATCCGGTCCTGACTGGTAGTCAAACTCTACTGTATACACTTTACCAGGTTCAAAACGGAAGTTTTGAGGAATTGTCTGATAAATAATTCCTGTATTTCCATCGTGATGCTTTAATGACCAGTTTCCATCGATAACATCATCGATGACTCTTCCATTCCATCCAGCCTGTGTATATGGTGCGTTCAGCTGCGATAAATGTGTAGCCGGGTCAGAAATACCCTGTGCAGAGCTTAACACAAATGGATACAAGCCCTGTACTACTGTCTCGAAATCTTGTTTGAACACACCATCTTCCTGGAAGTTATTCAAAGATTTCTCAACGATACGGATATCGTCCATATAAGTAGAACCATCGCCGTAGCCTCTTGAAAGTGTTAGCTGTGCAGTCTCACTCTCTGCTGTAAATGAAACCTGCATACGCTGCATCTTGCTTCCGTTTTCTGGTCACTCTTTACGTAGTTATTGAGAATCGAACGCTCTGTATAATTAGAAACTTCTTTTCTCCTGCATTCACTTCAATAGAAGCTTTTGCATCACTATTGTTTTCCACATAAACTTCTGCTACGTAGTCTGTTCCTTTTGTCAAACCCTTGATTGTAGTTGTCACTGACACACCGTCAAGAGGACTGTTGAATGCAAGTCTTTGATCTCCTGTATCTGCTTTTTCTACTACAACTGCATCATCGTTGATATCGCCAGACCATTCATCTGCAGATAGTTTTTCCCCTGCGGCATATCCGTTGAATCCCGGATCTGTCACATAGTCATACTCACCAAAGTCATTTGCAAGTTCTTTTACGCCTGCCGCATCACCTTTTACCAACACATAGGCTGTAGCAGCTTTTGCATCTAATGTCACTGAATTTCCAGACACAGCAACACTTGTCTCGTTGATACGACCCTGATCAGAAAGTTCATACATCACAACATTCGCAAGACCTTCCCATCCATCTGGAAGTTCCCATGTTGTCTGTCCACCGTCCAAATTCCAGTAATACAGTTTTTCACTGCCATCCTGATTATCTGTCCATGGAAGCAGATATGTGACATCATCTAATACTTTCTTTCCATTTAATGTAATTGTACGCTCAATGTTATCATCGCTGCGCTGTTCTTCGTTTCTTGTGACAACAACTTCATCACCGCTGTCATTTCTCAATGTGATTTGTTTTTCATGGTTTCCAACCGGAGACTCTCCCTCTTCATAATTCTCCCAATCTGTCACATAGTAGTGCTGTAAGAATTTTGTAGGTAAGTTCTGATTGAATGTCTGAAGAATGTAGTTGTCATAATCTTTGTCTCCACCCCATCCTTCAAATCCGTACAGACGGTATCCTCCAAGTAACGGATTGTCTGCTGTTCCACCGAACTGTGGATAGTTCAATACCTGAGAATCTCTCTGGTCATTTCTGATGAAACGGATAATATCGCTGTTATATCCTTTTGATGTTGCCCCGCCATATGCGGCATCTGTAGACCAGTGCTGCCATGTAGAGTCATATTCACCCTCCGCACTGAACTCTGTAGAGAATCTCCATCCCAAAGAATTGATCTCATCCGCAATCTGTCTTGTCTCCCATGCATCCTGATACCATACGTCAAGATAAATGAAATCCATATTGTCTTCACGGGATTCTGCATCTTTTTGATTTCTTCTTTTGTAGCGTTTACTTCACCCAAAGAATTTTCAACTGCATCCGGCCATTTTCTGCTATAGAAATCCGTTCCGTTGATTCTGTCATACAGCTGTACAAAACGTTTCCATCTTGCCTGACTTGACAAATCCCAAAGTTTGTCGATAACCTGTGACTGGTCAAGCCATCCCCATCCGTTTGAAAATGGTTTCTGAAGCATCTCTTCATTGAAAGATGCCGCTTCCGGATAAGCTTCCTGTGCATTGACGTGAATACCAATCTCTGTGTTATAGTCATGTGCAATCTTAATCAATTCCTGGAAATCTTCTACTCCTCCTTCTCTTTCTGCAATATCAGCATACTCAGAGTTTGCAGAGTCATGTCCTTCGTTACCGTATCCTTTGAGCATAACCGCCTGTGGAAGACCATCTGTTGCAAGATACACTTTTTTAATGTTGTCTGCTGTTGTATGGTATGGATTTGATGCCATACTTGCAAAGTTCATAACAATACGATAGTTTACTAAATCTTTGATATTTTCAGAACCGTATGGAATGTTCATAATATCACGGAATGCAAGCGCACCGTCATTCCAGTCGATTGTCTCATCGCCATTTGCATCTGCTGCGATTGCCACTTTTGTACATGGAAGTTCACTCACCGGATAATCATCATACTTTGAAGCATTCTTCTGTCCGTTTGCATCTCCCAACTCGTAGTACCATGCAGCACTTGTGAGACTCATTGTATCCGCCCCATTATTGCGAATGACACGTTTGTCTCCTTCCACCTCGGAATTGCTGTAAAGACCTGCGCTTAATTTCCCATTTGTCAGGAATCCATACAGGTATCCGTCTGTCTCAGATGGTACAAATCCATCTTCAAAATCAATAAATACATCTCCGGAAGATGTTGTTGTTGTCGAAGCCTTTGCTCCTGCGAAATTGGCTCCTGTCTCCACTGCATCCACAGTCAGAAGGTTCAATCCAGGAACATCGATTGTTGCAATATCTGCACAACCTTCTGCTTTTTCTAATTTTGTTACTTCCCATGTCAGTTCATTTTCTTTTACACTGACTTTGACATCCATATCCAGATTGATGTCATCTTTCTCCACATGCATTGCATATGTTCTTGAGTCTGCTTTTGTCTCTGTCACTTCCACTTCCGGTTTTATAGCGACACCATTGATTGCAACTTCATCAAGTTCTGTTTCATTTCCGCGGAATATGTATCTGTAATCTCCTGTCCATTCGCAAGCATCTGGTATCTTGCCACAACCGGAAATTCTTTCCGATATATACTTTCATTTCATCAGATGAAATAGAATCGTATTTTGACAAATCCAATGGAGCTTTTAATTCCAGTGTTATATCTTTGACATTATCTTTTTTATCTTCAATTGTCACTTCACCTGAGAATGCCTGATATCCCGGTTTGGAAACAGCCATAGTATAGGTCCCAAGTTCCAACGCATCAAACTGATATTTACCATTTCCATCTGTTTTTGCAGACTTGTTTCCAACGCGAACTGTCGCATCTGCAATCCGCCTTCTCCTTTTTCCGTAACTGTACCTGTAAGCGGCACAAGTTTTGAATATGTCTTTTTAAACGACTGTCCGTCACGGTCTGCACAAAATACCCAGTCATCTTCCATACAGTTATCTTTTCCGTACATCACATCCGCAAAAGAAATCGTTGTTGCACTGTTTGTTTTCACACCGAAACGGCCTTTACCTGCATTCTCCTCACTGAAATCGATCAATGCCTGATTTGTCACACGCGAAGTTACTCCGTTTACTGTCACAGACAATGTCTCTCTGTTCAATGAGATAGACATCTGAAGTTCTTCCCCTTCAACGGATCCGGAAGTCCTGAGATTTTCGGATAAGATCCACTTCCATTCAAGTTATACTGATAGTACCAGCCACTGCTCGTATCATGACCTACATATAACCAGTTATTGTCATTCACATAAGTATAAAATACACCCCAGTTATTGCTTGGCTTCACAGCAAGAGAAGTTCTCCTGACTCTTCCATCTTCTTGTCATCATCAAGAAGCAGTACTGGCGCTTTTGCATTTGCATTGCCATAGGAGTGTCCACCACCATTGTTGCTTCCACCTTTAACTCAATCCAAGCTCTTCCGTTTTCAGAAGGATTTTCCGGATCTGTGTCTCCTCCATCCGGTACTTCCACAGATGGTTCCCAAACCTGTCCTGAAAGAGTCTTGTATACATGCCAGCCACTGTAGTCGCTATAAGCTGTCTCACCAGCTTTTACATCTGAGAAATAAATTTC
>ENA-OQJH01000905-OQJH01000905.1-human-gut-metagenome-genome-assembly--contig:-NODE-905-length-14201-cov-1.537019_pt1 | contig 14201 bp, 14 predicted proteins | sample MGYA00242597_ERZ504763 | MGnify/ENA primary metagenome ERZ504763 (study PRJEB26092, sample SAMD00036359) | human gut metagenome | host: Homo sapiens | study: EMG produced TPA metagenomics assembly of... | reverse complement strand
TTCCAAGGTATGCTGCTTACATTAAGAACAAAGCCCGGTAACCTTAATATGCAAGCAAGGTTTGATTAATCTGTTAAGTCGGTTTTATGTCTTCGTTCCATGTTCATGAACCGTTCGGCTCACGTACGTAAACCCAATGGCTCATGTACGTAGACTGATGGGACCACGTACATGAAACAATCTATTGTTACTGACCGGATACATTAATCTAGCCTGCATAATAGCTTACTGAACGGTTCATTGACGGTTGTTTCTCCGTACTAATCTTTTGTTCCTATGGGGCAATATGGTTTTTGTGACACCTTCTTTTACATATCTCCTTTATGGTGGGAGAAAATGTTTTATTCTATTTGATTGCTTCCAGAAACTCTATTTCAATAATTCTCAGATTAGCATTATTCTTGTTCGCTTTTGCTTCGAGTTCCATATCATTTGCTGCTTTTGCCGCAACTTCAGTGATCTGTCCGAAAGCATCCTGATCGCTGGTATTACCTTTCAGACGGATGGTAATTTGTTTGGAACGTACCGGCTTTTCCACATTAAGATGAACATACCCCAGGCTTTTATTCGTATCTCCACTCCAGATCATAGTATTGCCGGCAAACACTTCCAAAGGATAACTGCGTGAACGCCATCCATTCAATTTGATACAGATATCGTCTATTGCAGCTTCTTTTTCGAGCGTATATGTAATCCATGCGGTGCTGAGTTTTCCGTCATTCATCCATTCGCTTCTTTCATTATCGTCGAAGCTTTGGTTTACAGTTTCATTGTTGGCTCCGGCTTTAGCGGATACAATACGTATATCACGTTTTGTGTCTTTGTAAGATGGGGTAAGAGGTGTTTCACCTTTATCCAGATTTCCTTTCAGAGTCATCTGAGGCAAATAAGTACTCAATCCGTTGCTAACTTTGACGGGAAGGTTTCTAATGTAATTGTAGCGCTGGGGAGCCCTTCTGCTTTAGCGGTCAGAGTGATCTTGCCGGCTTGGGTAGTGCTGCGGATAAGAGCACGGTTAATACCACATTCCACAGGGAGACTGGTATTAAGAATATAATTGTCTTTTCCTTGTGCGATGCCTCCGCGCCATTCGGCATTCCCTTTCAGGTCGAATTGAATGGTACGGTTGTCAAGCGGACAGCGTTTCCCATCCTTATCTACACTTCTACCTGTATTAATGCCAGGTCAGCTCCGTCCGCATGGAATCCTTCCGGATTTTGTATCGTTGTCAGTTTCAGTCCGGCAGGTTCACCAACCGTGCTTACTGCGTAGCGGCTTATTTCCTTACCGGCCTTGTTGTAGCTGACAGCTTCCAGTTTACCGGCTTTAAAAGCCACATTGTCAAAAGTGAACAGGAAATTGTATTCGCGTTTGCCTTTTCCTAGTGACTGACCGTTCAGGAACAGTTCTACTTCTTCACCTGTAGAAACGACATAGACCGGTTTTACTGTATTTGCGGGATAGTTCCAATGACCGATGATATAGGTATTGTCTTCTTCTGTATCTACCCATCCGTTCCACATGACCTGATGTGCAAAGAAAGCATCTTTTTCGATGCGCATAGGGTCCGTTACTCCACTTCTGCGATAGTTTTCTTCACCACGGTGGTGTGTGTTGGTATCCGAGAAAATGATTTTGGCCCCTCCGGAACTGACTCTGCGACCTGTCCCTGGACGCTCACGCCAATAATCATACCAACAGCGGATCATTGCTATCGCCAGCATGTCCTGATTGTGATTGTAGTCTGTTGCAGGTTGGTTACGATGTAACGGTCCGTCTCCTTCTTTGTGGAAGGATAGCTGTATTCATCCCAATATTTTCTCAAACCTTCGTCACGACAATATTCTGTAGCCCACATCGGGTGATGCACGCTCTTGTTGATATAAAGCATTTCTCCGCCATATTCAGCTTCACGAATGTCCAGCATTTCACGAGAACCAATAGCACGTCCGCCAAAAGGATCGTATTGGTCGCGGATAGCTTTCATTTCTATCATGTGCTCTCTGCTGATACCTTTGTTTCCACATTCATAAAATAAGATACTTGGATTATTACGGTTGTAGATAATCGCATCGCGCATTAGTTCTGTACGCTGATCCCATTGGCGTCCTGTACGGTCTTTCTCGGAATCTCCTGCCGGCATTGCTTGAATCAGGCCTACACGGTCGCAGGACTCTACGTCTTGTTTCCATGGGGTAACATGCATCCAGCGTACCAGATTACCATTGCCTTTTACTACCAGGCCATTGGAGTAGTCACTAAGCCATGCCGGAACGGACAGGCCTACCGCCGGCCATTCATTACTGGTGCGCTGTGCATATCCTTTCATCTGGATCACACGATCATTCACCATATTTGCCTTCTGCAAATCGTGTCTTGCGAAAACCTGTACGAGTACTTACTTCATCAAAGACTTGATTCTTATTGTCTTTTAGAATCGTCTGGACAGTATAAAGATACCCATATCCCCAACTCCAGAAATGGAGATTATTTACTTTGGAAGCAGCTTTCACTACCCTTGTTTCGCCACCTTGTAAGGTTACTTTCTCACCTTCGAAGCTTTTCACCTGTTTGCCGTCAGCATCCAGCAAGACCACCTGGTAGCTAAATTGGCGTGGTTCACGACTGTCGTTTTTTACTTCCGATTCTGCATGGATGGTGGCAGTGCGTCCTTTTACGTCGATGTCTTTAGCATAAATATAAACTCCGGTAGTTTTCAGATTACTGTATAAAGGAAGAGTCTGATACACTTCATCTGTAACGTACAAGAATACATTCTTGGGCAGACCACCGTAGTTTGCGTTGAAGTTACGGTCGTTCCACTGGAACTTGGAGTTAGTACTTTTTTTCGCGATACATCCAGTCATTGTCCGTACGTACTGCCAGTACATTGTCACCTTCTTTAATATAAAGGTGTCAGGTCGAAGCCTGCCGCCATTACTCCGTTTTCGTGTTTTCCCAGATATTGTCCGTTCAAATAGAAGTCACCGGCTTGGCGCACTCCTTCAAATTCGATGAATACTTTTTGTTTTTTACCGGAAGCCGGAATCCGAAAGTGTTTCCGATACCATACCACTGTGTCCGTCAGCTGTTCGATGGACACTTTGAAGGCTTCATCTTCATTAAAGGCATGCGGTAAAGTGACCGCTTTCCACCGGCTATCGTCGAATTGAGATTGTTTAGCTTCGGGAAAGTCTCCGATTTGCAGACGCCATTCACTGTTGAAATTGTATTTTTTGCGTTCGAAAGCGTGACTATCAACAATAGCCAGCACTGCAAACAGAAATACAAATAGAAAGAGTTTGTTTCTCATGATTTCTTAATGATTAATTTTTCATTGGCAAAGAAAGTACATCAATGAAAGAAACACCCCTTAAATTAGTACGGAAAACCTGTAAGATCATACGTCGGCATCATTTATGGGTTCATTTTCATCTTCAGACAGCTTTTTCCGATAGGCAGATGGAGATACCCCGAATTGGTTCTTGAAACATTTACTGAAGTAGAACGGATCGTTGATACCTACGCTATAGGCGACTTCGGCTATGGTGAGATCTTCTGTCAATAACATTTCAGCAGCCTTTTTCATCCGCATGACACGTAAATATTCGTAAGGAGAATAACCGGTCACTCCCCGTACTTTTTTATAGAATACAGTACGTCCTAGTCCCATTATTCCGGCAAAGTCATTGACCGAAAAATCGGTATCGGTCATGTGACTCATTCAATACTTCATTCAGCTTTACCGAGAACTTCTGATCCTTGTCATTGGTACAGATAATGGAATGAGCCAATCCCGGTTCGTTAGAATATTTTTGGCGCAGTTTATCCCGTAGCTCGATTAACTTGAAGATTCTTGCCAGTAGTAAAGAGACATTGAATGGCTTCGTGATATACGCATCAGCTCCGGATTCAATTCCTTCCTGATATTTCTCTTCTATATTGAGGCAGTCAGTAATATGATGGGGATATGGCTGGTGGTAAATTCATTTTTAAGTTTGCGTGTCACTTCAAATCCATTCATTCCCGCCATCAGAATGTCACAAACAATTAAATCAGCATCATACGTACTTGCTTTTCAAAACCGGATGTTCCGTCAGCAGCTACTTCAACTTCAAAGTAAACTCCTATTTCTTCTCTTAGGAATTCACGGATATCAGTATCATCTTCTATAATCAAAACTTTGCGTTTGTTCAAGGATCGACAGGAGGCTGGAAGTATCCTCTGACGTTTCATTTCTGAGAAAATCTTTGGAGTGCTGTTCCTCTTCTTCGGTTAATAACTGATTGGGAATCAGGAAATCTTTCTCCTGATAGATATCAGAATTAGTCGGCAATAGGACGGTAAAGACAGAACCGCCTCCCTCATTTCATCATAACTGATATTACCTTTATGTACCTGTACCAGTTCGTGTGTCAAGTGGAGACCTACTCCGACACTGCTATGAGAGAAACTGCTTTGCATGAAACGCTTGAACAGTTCAGAACGTTTTTCTTTGGGTATGCCGATCCCGTTATCTATGACTTGTATACGAAGCTGTTGCTTGTCTTCCTGAATATCTATTTTGAATATAATCTTTCCGTTAGAAGGAGTATACTTGAAAGCATTGGATAGGAGGTTGTAGGTAACCTTGTCTAAATTGCCTTTATCAATAAACATTTTATAAGCAGGTTGTGACGGCTCAAAACTGAAATCGATGTTTTTGGACTCGCTTGTATCCTTGAAACTCAGGAAGATTTCATAAAGGAAAGCAATGACGTCCGTCTCTTCCAAAGATAAGGCCAGTTTGTTTTTCTGCATCTTTCTGAATTCAAGTAGCTGATTGATGAGGCGTAACATTCTCTGAGTACTTTTATCCATGGTTTTTAAAGGACGTTGCATCTCTTTGGGAGGATTCTCTATATTGATTAGCTTGTTGAGAGCACCTTGAATCAGAGTAAGCGGTGTACGGAATTCGTGGGATATATTGGTGAAGAATTCCAGCTTATATTCGGTCAATTGCTTCTCAACAGCGATGCGATTGCGTAATCTGTTGAATTTTCGTATGATATGGAAACTGAAATAACAGACGATTCCAATGAATACCAGATAAATCAGATAGGCCCAGGTCGTCTGCCAGAAAGGAGGAGCTATGACAATCTCCATAGTACTTTCTTCCCCCCATACGCCGGCTACATTGCAGGCTTTCACTTGCAACTGGTATTTACCGGGAGGAAGATTACGGTACGTTGCCAAATTTTGTGCTGAAGGGATGCTCCATTCCGAATCATATGGAGGCATCCGATAAGAATATTTGGATGCTCCGCTTAAAAAGTTGAATGTTGAAAAGGCAATGACAAATGAATTTTGATAATGTTTCAAGTTTAACTGTCCTGTATAGGACATGGTTTCGTTGAGAGGGGAATCATCCATACCGGGCAACATATGCGCTCCATTGATGTGAAGCCCTGTGAATACGGTCGATGCAAGTTTTTCCATGTTTTCCACTTTATTGGCATCGAGAACTACCAGGCCGTAGTTCGTACCGAAAAGTAATCTTCCGTCAGCATTTATGCAAGCGGTATTTTCAGAGTATACATTCCCTAGTGTATGTGAAGAAAAATAATAATTCTCTATTTGCTTGGTGGCGAGGGTGAAGCGGGAAATGCCATATTCGGTCGCAATCCACATTTTGTTGTCCTGATCTTCAACAATCGACTGTATGACTCCGTTGGGCAATCCGTCTTTAATACTATAACAATCGAAAGTCAGATGTTGGTAGTCATTTCCCGGATAGCAGATGGCAAAGCCTGCTCCCGTTGTTCCAATCCACATATTTCCTTCATGATCATTCACCAGACAGCGGATTTCATTGCTGGGGAATGTTTCATTGACATGATTGTAAAGTACGTAATTCTTGGGGGAGTTGATCAGTGAGTCCGGATGGAAGATATAAATACCGTTGTTGGTACCCACCCACATCATACCGTTGCGGTCTTCCTGTATGACGCGTACCCGTTTTTCTCCATAACTGTCTTGAAAGAAATGCTTGAATTGATAACCGTTGCCTGTTTTGACAGCCAGATTCAATCCTCCGCCAAATGTTCCTATCCACATCCGCCCTTTGCGGTCACGGTAGATTAAGTAGACATTGTCGTTTGATAAGGAGTTATTATCCTTACTGTTATATCGGTACCATTGGTCAGCCCCGATACGTAATCCTATACCACGCATACCCAACCATAACTGTCCTTCATTATCTTCGCACATACTGTATACGTTATGTGTAAACTTCTCTCTACGAAGTATATTTTTCAGGTCGGCATCATATTCATATAGGGTACCCATGCGGTTTGCCATATATACATTACCGTTTTTGCCACGTAAAAGCATACGTATCGTGTTGGAGCGGTCAGAAGCATCTTCGCCATTCGGATAGATACGTAACGTTCCTTTATTCAGAATCTCCAGATGAGATAATCCGGAGAATTCGGAACTCACCCAGATACCCCCGGAACGGTCTTCAATGATATATTGCAGATAATTGGAATTGATATGCTGGAGTGACTGACTTCAAAAGTGAAGTGCTGCAGATCGCCGGTATTCAGATCGTAGGCAAAGAGTCCGTTTCCGTAAGTCGTAATCCAGATGATATCCCGTGAATCATGAATGATAGAGTAACGTTCTACATCGATATATCCCAAATGCTCGGATGAAAGAAACTGAAAATGTTTGATGTCGCCAGTGCTGGTATTGACATACCATACGTTGCCGGTATAGTTGTGTACCCATGCATTCCCTTTATTGTCTCTGGTGACGTTACCGTTTTTAATATTCAGGCGGGAGAACCGGCGCAGCTTTCCCGTAACGGGATCTAGGATGTAACTGCCAGTGGCGGTAAACATCACCCATTGATGTTGCAGGCGGAGGCTTCCGGTGATTACACCTGTATCTCCGAGTTCGGTTAATGAAGCGATTTTCTCCAGTCGGTTATTGGAAAGAGAGTGGCGGTAGATTTCTTTTTTTCCGGTAATGATGCAGGTATATTGGTCATAAGAAAAGATATGTTCCCAGCTTTCTCCCTGTGTATCCATTGCTTCCAGTTTGCCGTCATGGTATTTCCATAATCCTTGCTTGGTTCCTATCCATACATGTCCGGGGCTGTCATTGCTTTCGTAGACAAACAGTACCTTGTCAGAAGATAGGTTGCCTAATTCTTTTTTGTATGCCTGCGACGAGAACTGGCCATCCTGATAGACGACACGACGGCATCCGTTATTGTTATCCCACAACCAGATAGACTGGTCGGATGCAATGATTTTTTTCGAATAGCTCTGTTTGTATTCTCCGCAACCGGTGAAATCGACGAAGCGCCCATGTTTTAAATCGTAACAGCTATATAAAGAAGAGAGGGTGGCGATCCATAAAAAACCGTTAGAGTCTTCTTCCATATTCCGGATGCGTGGGTCGGCCAATGAAATCGGCAGATTAGGTCCGGGTAGATACTGACAAAAGAGTTGCCGTCATAATAGCTTAATCCGTTGACGGTTCCCATCCACATAAATCCCTTGCTGTCCTGAAACATATATCGGATTGAATTATTCGCCAGTCCGTCACCGGTGGTCAGTTTGTTCGAACGTATCTCGACAGATGCATGTACTGAACTGAGATAGAAAGATAAGAATGCGAATATCAGCAGTGCATTTTTCATATTTGATTTCTACGATTCTACATTATTATTAATGGTTACAAAGTTAATTTTCTTTTTAGAATAGAGGATGTAATAGCGTACGGAAAAACAAAGAAACGATGTATTATCGTTCATTCTTGATGTAAATCTCAGGTGAAATACGATTTTCTAGGCTTTGTGTACGCATGTACATTCTAAACTATAAAGAAAGCTGTAATTTAGCGGCATGAAAACGGTAACTGGAAAAAACTTCCGGTTACAGAATATTTGTTTAGAGGTAGAAGATAAGAGTCAGGTAATAAAGAAGCACATTAACAACAGTAAAATGGAAATCAGTTTTCAATAGGTTTTAAAATATAAGCATAATGAAAAAGCATATAGGTATTAGTCTTTTTTTTATGGGGTGTTTCCTGTCTCTTTCGGCTACGAATTATTTTGTAGCTACCAATGGTGATGATTCAAATGCGGGCACGCTTGACAAACCTTTCGCTACTTTACAAAAAGCGCAGTCAAAAGTCGTTCCCGGAGATACGGTATATATTCGCGGAGGCGAGTATCGGATACGGGAAGAGCAGATGATGGGAGGAGATCATTTGCGCGCTTATGTTTTTGAAATGAATAAAAGTGGCACTCAGGCCAAGAGAATCTGCTATACAGGTTATCAGGATGAACGTCCGATATTCAATCTGGCTGAAGTAAAGCCGGAGGGTAAACGGGTATCTGTCTTTTATGTATCAGGCTCTTACCTCCATTTCCGCAATTTTGAGATTATCAAACACAGGTTACTATCCGGGAGCATACTCAGTCGGAGTGTATATACAATCAAGGTGGAAATCATAATATTTACGAGAATCTGGCGATGCACGATGGCATGGCTATTGGTTTTTATTTGGTGCGGGGAAGTAATAATCTCGTACTGAACTGTGATGCTTATAATAATTATGACCCTGTATCTGAGAATGGTACCGGTGGAAATGTGGATGCTTCGGTGGGCATCCGGCTTCTGCCTCCTATACGGGAAATGTGTTTAAAGGATGTCGGGCCTGGTACAACAGTGATGACGGTTTTGATTTGATAAAGGCACAAGCAGCTTATACGATTGAAGATTGCTGGGCGTTTTATAATGGATATAAGCCGGAGGATTTGTGGGTGCGGGAGATGGTACAGGGTTTAAAGCGGGTGGCTATGGTATGCGCTCAAAAGTGAAGATGCCGAATGAGATTCCACACCATGTAGTGAAGAATTGTCTGGCATATAAAAACAAGAACAAAGGATTTTATGCCAATCACCATTTGGGAGGAATTTCCTGGTTCAATAATACCGGTTATCAGAATCCGTCTAATTTCTGTATGCTGAATCGTAAGTCTGCCGGAGAAATAGTGGACGTGGACGGATATGATCATATTATTCGGAATAATTTGTCATATAAGCCGAGGGCTGCAGGAAAACATATTGTCGATGTGAATCGGGAGGAATGTACGATTATCAATAATTCTTTTCTTCCTGTAGATATGACCGTAGGTGAGGATGATTTTGTGAGTTTGGATCCTGCTCAGTTAACATTGCCTCGCAAAGCGGATGGAAGTCTGCCGGATATTGATTTTCTGAAGTTAAAAAGAAATAGTAAATTATATGATGCGGGAATCGGTTTTCAATTCTCTGCGCAGAATCTTTAAAATATTGTTCTGTTATTGAAGAAAAATAGCTGCATGATAGATCTATGTTGATATAATCCGCATAGATCTATCGTACAGCTTGAAGAATGAGATCTTTCTGTAGATTCAGATATTAGAGAATAAGACGTTTGATCTCCTCAGCGGTATCTACAATATATTGAGGACTGAATTCTTCCAGTTCGGCACGTGGGCGGAATCCCCATGTTACTCCACAAACTGTCACTCCGGCATTGGCAGCCGTTTGCATATCCACGCCGGAATCACCCACGTACAGCACTTCTTCTTTGGTTACTTTGGCAACTTCCAGAATATCGAATACAACGGTTGGATCGGGTTTAACCTTTATCCCTTCACGTTGCCCGAACACAGCGGTAAAATGGATTTCCGGAAATAATGGTCAATCAACTTTTGGGTGGCTGCCTGATATTTGTTGGAAGCCACAGCAATTTGAATACCTGCATCCTGTAAGTATGAGAGCAATTCCGGAATACCGGGATAAGGCGGCTGTCATCGGCATTATGAATGTCATAGTAAGGGACGAATTCCTTGCGTACGCGCAGTACATTCTCTTTGGACTTTTCTCCTTCCGGCAAGGCACGCTCAAAAAGTTTGTCGATGCCGTTTCCTACCATGAAGTTATATTTCTCGATCTCATGTGTGGGATATCCTAACTTATTCAAGGCATAATTTGTACTGTGTGCAAGGTCGGCAATGGTATTTAGTAATGTACCATCCAAATCGAAAATGACTAGTTTCTTCATTGAACTTCTTGTTTTTTTATGTTAATCCTGTTTTCCTTTCTTTCTGCTTACAAAGATAGGAATAAAAAACGAATCATTTCCTTGTAATTCGGAACCAGTCTACATCTGTCCATCCTCCATCATTGGTGACAATAGCCGGACGGGTACAGAACATGCCGACTTGGCGCCAATCCATTGTCTCTCCCTTGCCTGAAAAGGGTTGCCTAATGGCAAGAACTTCTTTCCGTCAAGGCTATAACTGAAGTTGCACATCACAATGAGGTCGTTACCTCCTTCACTGGCTTTAAGTTTCTTGCCGTCGCAACTGAAACGTACCTTTAGGTATACCGCGCTTTGGGTAAGACCGACAGAAGAGTTTACCTGTTCCGCTTCTCCTTTATCTGCTTTTTTACATTCAATTTGAGACAGCACAAGACCTTTGTCCGTATTTTCCAGAATCAATCCTGCATAATCCCTGCCCATTACTACCAAACCTGTACGTTCACCTTTCAGTTTTGGATTAGGCATGAAGGTCAGTTTCATTGTGGCGGTGAAATTGTCCGAAGGAGTTTTTTGCAACAACAGATTAGCTACATCCCACAAATTCTTATAATCCGCTACTACCGGATAAGAGTATAGTCTGACATAACTTTTGTCTCCGGCATAATATGCCCATTTCTCATTGATATTAGCGTGCCACTGCCATTGCGGAGAGAGTATATATCCGTCGAATTCGTCGCTTTCTTGCGGTGTACAGATGGGATATATCTTTCCTACATTCGGCTTTTTGTAGGTCATTACCGGTTCGCCGCAACCGTCACCATCTTTGTCGATACCGATTACAGGCCAGTCATTCACCCACTTCATCGGTTGCAAGTGAACAAGGCGACCATAAGCGCCTACATCCTGAAAGTGGAAGAACCAGTCTTCTCCGGAAGGAGTGTCTACCCAAGCTCCCTGGTGAGGTCCATTGACGGGAGAATCACCCTGCGCCAGTACAGTTCTCCATTCATAAGGACCATACACATTTTTAGAACGGAGTACTACCTGCCAACCGGTTGGCACACCGCCTGCCGGATGGAAGATATAATAATAGCCGTTCCTTTTATAAAACTTCGGGCCTTCACACGTCTGGTGTGCTTCGTGACCGTCGAAGATAATGCGTGAGGGGGTGATGGCTTTGGTCGCTTCCTTATTCAATTCACAGATGGTGATTACACTTTTCAGTCCGGCGCGGCTTCCTGCATAGGCGTGTACCAGATATACTTTTCCGTCTTCATCCCAAAGCGGGCAGGTATCGATGATTCCTTTTCCCGGTTTAACCAGAACAGGTTCCGTCCACGGACCTTGCGGGTCTTGGCTTTTACCATGAAAGCGCCTTGATCCGGGTCTCCCCAGAAGATATAAACTCTCCGTTATGGTGGCGGATACTGGGTGCCCAGACACGGTTGCCGTGTTCCGGACGTTCCGGTGTTTCAATAGGGGTGAGGGCATAGGGAACAGCAGCTCCGATAATCGTCCAGTTCACTAAATCCTTGGAATGTAGAATCTGCAATCCCGGCAGACAGTTGAAGCTGGAAGAAGTCATATAGAAATCATCCCCTACGCGGCAAGCGTCCGGATCGGAATAATCGGCATAGAGCACCGGATTTTTGTATTTACCATTTCCGAGATCGGAAACCCATACTTCGGATACATAGTTTTTCTGTGCTACCGCAGTGAAAACAGTTAGCAGGCAAAAAGCTAAAGTCTGTGTCAATCGTTTCATGATATAGGTATAATAGTTTGATATTAAAGATTCAGTTGAAGTCTCTCAATGGGGCAAAGGTAAAAAAAGACTCCGCACAAAGGAGTAATAATTGTGCAGAGTCGGTATAAAACTGGTAAATACTCCAGTATTTGATTGTTTAACTGTATTTGTATGCTTTGTTTAATGAATATCTTTTATTTTGACCGTTACCGGATGTGCCAATTCTTCTTTCCATTCGCGGAGATAAGCGAACCATGCTTCCGGTGTCTTATAGCCGAAAGTTTCTTTCATGGAAGTGAAGTGGTGTGATACTGTAAGTATTTGCTTCCCGGAGATGTGATGGTGTAGAGGTAGTTGTCTTTGTCTTTCTCTTCCGATTTCACATATCGTTGGGGAATGCAGGTCCCAAGACCTACTGTTTCTTTGGCATATTTCACGGTATCGTTTACCGGCCAGTCTGTTCCCCAACTGCCGACAAGCCCTTTGTGATCCGAGTAAGATTCTGCGGTACCGACAATATCCTGAACGCCTGTACAGAACACTTCGTTCTTAATCGGCTCGTCGAAGAATGCTCGATACGAAGATCACGGTGTCCGGCATAGAGTGTGTAACGGGTCATCATGTCCAATTCCGCATTTTGATATTTCCAGCCTGTCACTTCGATTTCTGCGATGACACGCACCGGACCGTAAGAGATGATACGTTCCGTACGGGTAGCCACCGGAGTGATATGAGTTGCTTTCTTTCCGTCCCATCCTTTGAAAGCACCCGGACCGCAACTGTCGAATACCCGGAGGACATCGTCACCGAATCCTCTTGCTAACTGTTCGTCAGTAGGGTAGAACTGAGATTCTTTGATTTCCAGTCCTTTATTGAACTTACCGTAGATATCCGGTGTCTGTTTTTCGTTAAAGTAAAGACGATAGCCTACCAGTCCGATTCCAGTACAGGACCATGAGGACGGACCATACTATATATATTACTTGTACCAGGGACAGTGATTGCCTGTACTGACTGATGCTTTCCTTTTCTCGGGTCAGCAATGAACATTTCCGCATAAACCCGTGCCGGATAGGTTTTCGTACTCTTTTCAGAAGACAGGGTTACCTGAAATGTTTTTCTTCCGTGAGCAGGGAGGCTGGTAACGAATGCCAGTTCATCCATCTTACGGTCTCTGTTCAGTCGTCCAGCTGAGAAGGAATTTCAGTGCTTCCTTCCATTACTACGGCAGACTTTACTTTAAATCCGGTATGCAAGTCACGCAAGTTGATTACTACCGGTTCATCCGTCTTGGCACGGTTCCAGTTATTGTTTACTTCTACAGTAATGGTTTCTCCTGTTTTGAGCCCAGGCGGACAGAGAGCAGCACCCGACAAGGAGTGTGATGATAAAAATATTCTTCTTCATGATTTTAAGGCATGATATTATACGTCGTATTTCTTTCTGCAAAAGTAATTGAAAAAATAGCAGACCGGCTTATCTTTGGAAGATAAATTAGTCTGCTATTTGAGCTTTTTACTCTATATAATGATTTTGTGGTTTTCTGTGGTGGAATCTCTTATTTGAAATTCAATATCTGTCCTTTGGCGTCAATCTCTTCATAAGTCTCTCCATCGACTTTCAGATTCTTGGCGCTTTTGACATTCAGTATATTCTTTCCTTTGGTTGATTCTACATAAATATTTTCGAGTGTGACACCGTCTACCTGACTGATAACGACTCCGTCAGTAGCTTCCGTCATCACAACATTCTTCACAGTTACGTTACGGATAGGCATTTCCGGAAGTCCGTTGAAGAACATCGCACGTCCCGAACCTCTGCAAATGACATTTGATATATGAATATCACGGAACGCAGGAGTCTCTTCGGTTACAGGAGGAATCGCCGTCTTCATACGGCTCAGCAGATCTTCTTCCGATTCTTCTCCGGCTCCTTTGCACCATAGAACAGGTCGAAAAGTAACGGTTCGTTCGGTATATTGATCATATTGATGTTATTGATATAGATGTTTTCTACAACACCGCCACGTCCGCGGGTACTTTTGAAGCGCAGACCTACATCTGTTCCCAGGAATGTACAATCTTCTACATAGATATTCTTCACACCACCGGACATTTCACTGCCTACTACAAATCCGCCATGCCCATGTAATACCGTATTATTCTTTACGATTACATTCTGGCAAGGTTCTCCGCGGCGGCGGCCGTTCTCATCTTTGCCCGATTTGATACAGATGGCATCGTCACCCGCATCGAATACACTATTCAGGATCAGTGCATTCTTGCAAGATTCCAGATCGAGTGCATCTCCGTTCTGTGAATACCAGGGATTGATTACCTGAATATTATTCACTGTAAGTCTTCACA
>ENA-OQJH01000904-OQJH01000904.1-human-gut-metagenome-genome-assembly--contig:-NODE-904-length-14232-cov-2.280113_pt1 | contig 14232 bp, 16 predicted proteins | sample MGYA00242597_ERZ504763 | MGnify/ENA primary metagenome ERZ504763 (study PRJEB26092, sample SAMD00036359) | human gut metagenome | host: Homo sapiens | study: EMG produced TPA metagenomics assembly of... | reverse complement strand
CGCCCTGCACTGCCGTTGCCGTGATCGTTGCTTTTCCGGCTTTCAGCGCTGTTACTTTTCCTGCTTCATCTACTTTCAGCACCGTCTCATCAGATGTTTTCCATGTAACTGTAACATCTTTTGCATCTGTCGGATCAACTTTTGCTGTTACTGTCGTTTCCTCTCCGACTTTCAGTTTCTTACTCTCTGCCGTTACTGTTACACTCTTAAGCTCCGGCGTCGGTTCTGGTTTCGGATTCAGATTTTCAAGTTTTTCTGTCTCAGCTTTCAATGCGTCTGCTTTTTCAGAAACATTATGATTTAATGCATATGCATTTTCATACGCTGATTCTGCTTCCATATACGCTGCAAAGAACTCTTTATACTTCTCATCACCGTACTGGATACCATACTCTTTTAACTTATCATCTGCTGCTTTGAGCGTCTCTTTCAAATGATCTTTATTTACCGTTTCATATGCTTCAAATTCTCTTAACTGGAATGTTCCGTCAACGCCCTGCATCTTAATATAACGTGTCTCAAGCGGCTGTTCAAACTTGATCGTATTTACCGACTCGCCTTTAACTGCTGTCTTTCCTTCAACATCTTTCCAGACTTTTCCGTCTGAAGAAACTTGAATTTTAAATGTCGCCGGCGCTTTATCCCACTGAAGGACAAGATGATCGATCTGATGTGTCTGAAGCATATCTACCGCAAAACTGCTGTCTGCATAAAGACCTTCAAAGAAAGAGTCTTTCTCACTGACATCTGTTCCATGTTTTCCGTCTGCCGTATTTCCGTCACCATCAATCGCCTTCCAGCCTACACGAAGCTTTTTATTTGCATTGTCGTAATTATTATCGCCTTTATGCTGCGCTGTTCCTGCTGCAGCTTTGTCCTGAGCTACATTGACTTCTGTCACTGCTTTACCCTCTGCCGCCAGTTTAATCGTCTTTGGGGACAATGCTTTGTCATAAACTTTCAAGTCTGCGATCTTTCCGTCGAATCCATTTCCGATCGTTGTCAACGGAAATACAAATGTAGATAAAAGATGATTGTAATCCGTTTCTGAATTTGTTGTTCTCGTCAATGCTTGTTTAAATTCTCCGTTGATGTAAAGTTTTGTTACCTGCTGTGTTCCGACGATCGTTACATTTACACTCTTATTTTCAGGAATTGTATAATCAAACTTCTGCTCAAAATAAGAACGGTTGATCTTTAATTTTCCGTCTGATCCGATCGACAAACGACCGTCTCGTCCATCAAACAACTGTGCGTCTCCTTTTTTATCCACTTTCAGATCAAACTGAACTGTATATGGATAATCAACAGATCTTAACCCTGTCGTAAGACTTCCATCTCCGTTCAAGTCAAGCCAGTTTTTACCATCTTCTTCTTTCACATCTGCGTTTATAACTGTTCCATTATATCCGTTTCCTGCCGCATCATATACGACTGTTCCGTCCTCGCCTGATTTTACATTTTTAAAATCATAATCTAATACAAGCGATGTCTCTGAAGGAATATCGGATGCCAGTTCCACTCCCGGACCTGCTTTTAATTTTTCAAACTTGAGGCTATACTCCTCATATGTCTGGTCTTCATCCGTTCCGCCCCATGTTTTCTCACTAAGAACAGCAGCCTGACGCATCAATCGTTCGTAATTATCACGTTCTGTCACACCCATGTCTGCAATATCTGCCCACATCGCAGTCTTTGCTCCGAGAAGATTCGGATCTGCCGGCTGAACCGTACCGCTGCTGCTGAATGTAACCGGTGTCCAGTTATTGAAAATATGCTCTACATTGACAACATCGCGTTTATCCCTTCCTGTATTTCCATACAAATGGAAAGAATCCACATTGACGATCTTAAATCCTTCGGCGCTTCGTTTCGCCGCATTATCCCATGAATTGACCAGAAATCAATTTCGATATCTGTATAATCTTTTGTGGAAATTCCTTTATCATCAAAATACTGCTTCATAGATCCCCACATACGTACTTTTTTTCCGCTTTCCTGAACGGTGTCAGCCATCTCACGGATGTAATTACGCATTCCGTCAAATTCATCGTTCTTAATACTCCAGTATTCGTCCACTCCGATATCAACCGTGTCTCCTAAAAATACAGGATCTGATTCGTTCAGATATTCGCTGTACAGCGCCTTAAGAAACTTTAACGCCCACTGTCCGCTTTCTCCTTTTACAGAAAGCAGCTCCCAGTCCCGGTCGCTTTTAATTCCGTCTTCCGGCATATTTTCAAAACCTTGTACTTTTCTGATTTCCTCGATATTATTTCTCACATATCTGTTAAATAACAACGAATGTCCCGGCGCATCGATTTCCGAAATCGGATTCATGCCGCAATCCATCGCAAACTGCTGGAGATCTTTATATTCTTCTGCTGTATACTGCGGTTCTCCGCCGTAAGCTCCGTTTTCATCATTGTAATATGCATTCTGCTGAGGATCTGTCTTTAAACTCGGAAATGTTTTACTTTCCAAACGGAACATTCCTTTATAATTTTTCCAGTTATTATAATCTTCGCGTCCTGTCGTAGCTCCCGAATGACGATTATCGTTCAGATGAAAATGTACTTCATTAATTTTATAAAATGAAAACGTCTTCACAATATCTTTCAAAGCATCCAAACGATACGGAACACGCGCGATATCGATCATTACTCCGCGTACTTCATATTGAGAGAAATCTCTTGTCACACCTTTAGGGAAAGAATACGTTCCGTCTTGTGTATAATACACCTGCTCTAACGTCTTTGTTCCGTACAGACATCCGGTGTATCCGTTACTGCTGATATGAATTCCGCCGTCGTCTGCTTTCAGTAAATATCCTTCCTCGCCTGTGTCGTATGTATCTTCCGGCAGTGACTCAATCAAGATATCGTCTTCGTCTCCGCCTTCTCCGCTGACAACCTCAAGTTCCATTCCGGTAATTTCTTTCATATCGCTCTTAAACTGAGACGCAACTTTCTCAAGTCCGACTCCGGCGCCGTCCTTTAAAACAATACGGGAATTTTCCGTAAGCTTAACTTCTCCCTCATATCCATACCATTCTTGAAGACTTGGAATCACTTCCGGTTCTTCATTCTGATTTTTTATCTCTGGATAAATCTCTGCATGTTTTGATTTTTTATTCGGCACATGAACCTGAAATGTTTTCTCTGCCGTATCTTCAGGATCATTTTCATTCACAACTTCCAATATCACATCCATATCATAATCATACATATTATGATCACTGATCTGACCCTCATCAGAAATAACCTGAGGATATTCGCTTCCCTTCACACTAATACTGAATCCATCAGGCATCTTCGGAAGCGGAACTGTCTCAGAATCTACCGTGATCGCCTCAAGCGCTTTTACAGAATCCATCGCTTCTTTTGCATTTTCCGGCGCCGGATCTGTCACCTCGGGTGTCTGTACCTGATCCCCATGTATCTCAATTTCCTGAACAGAAACACTGTTGCCGCCCGCGTTCGTATTTACTTTATTGAAATAGAAACGCACATAACGGTCAAGACGCTTTCCTTCTACATCTGTGATACTATCGTGCTTATTCTGCTCATTTCCCGGCTGACATGTCACATGTTTAACAGTTTTCCACTCTGATTTTTTATCAGCCCTTGTCTGAATCTCATAGTCGATCGAATATACAAGTTTATAAAAATAAAGGTCGATGCTTGTAATATTCGTAACCTCATTTCTCAGATCGATTTCAAGCCACTGCGGGGTCTGCTGCTGATCCGGCGCAGTTCCGTTTTTCATTGTAGGTGCAGACCATCTGGAAGTATCCGACTTCTGTCCGTCAACTGCAAGATTTGCAGTCAGATTCGGCATTGCCGCCTCTACTCCTGACGCAGACGCCGTCTTATTCAATGCGATATTTCCTGTGATCGTCTCATAACCGCTTTCACTTTTCTTCGTTCCAATCACCTGAAATTCCCGCACCCCGATACTGCGGTTTGCCGCCTGACTGTTTCCTGATGTAAAGTAAAGCCTTATATAGCGTGGAATCTCTCTCGCTTTTCCGTTTTCCTTCACATCAACAGTTTTTTTCAAGTTCAGATCTGTACCTTCCGGCATGTCTGCAGTCGCAATCGTTGTCCACACTGCGTCTTCTGCATTGGAATCAGAAACTTCCACACGGAAATCTCCGTACAGCCTTGCAAAGAAATCAACCTTGATCTCTGATACAACGCAAGTTCCTCCCAGGTCTACTTCCAGCCACTGCTCTGAAAACTCCGCGTCCTCTCCACTTTGCCATCTGCTGTTATCCGCTTCTCCGTTATTATCGGAAATTCCGTCAAACGCAAGCCCCGGTTCTCTTGCGGGAAGGTTGCCCGATGCCGCAAGAAACTTAGATGCCCGCGCAGTGCTTCCCCTGTCTGCCGCAAGATTTGTTTCTTGCTGTTCAGCCTCTCCACTTGTTTTTGTGTGAGCTTCTTCTGCCTGCACAACTCCAATACCCGGAACGGAAAATCCTGTCACACCGAGTATTGCTGCCATTACAAGCGCCGCTACTCTTTTCTTTTTCATATTATTCTTTTTCTCCTTCTATGTATCCATCTCTCAGCCCAGCTTAATCATCCGGACACACGGATACAGTTATTTCTATAATAATCCTTTCAACTTGTTTTTGTCTACACTTTTTAATATTTCCACCTGTTTTTAAATAATTTTGTGCATTTTTTACATAACTTTATTATTTTGATACAGTAAAAAACCGGGTGCATTATGCACTCGGTCTTATCCCTATCTTACTCTGTCATTACATTTTTTCATTTACAAGTAGAAGTTTTTCAGCTCATATCGTATAATGTATAAAAAGCAACCCCCTCTTTAAATCCTGAGAGCAGCCGTCATATGTACGCGAATAATATGTGGTGTTTTTCGGAACAGGTTCTCAAATCATGTACTGATTATTAGTTGCCGAAGCGTCAATGTGACGGCTGCTCTCAAGACTTAAAAAGGGGATAATTCATTATATGCTCTTTATGGGATTAATATTCCATCTGTATATGACGCATCTTCTTCATACGGATATTCATCACCTGCAATATGATCACAGTGAACTCTGTAATAATAACCTCTTTCTACTTTTAAAGACTTTGCTGTAGATAAATAATAATTGTTTTCATCCTCTGCAACCCATGCGTCTATCTGCCCCCACTCATCATTCTTTTCATCATATTGATCAACATACACGATTGTTGCTATATATTTTACTTCATGATTTGCCGTAGTAGATCCATATGCATATATACGGGAGATTCCGGCTTTTGATATGATAGATTCACCATCCATCAGATGTACTCCTCTCAATTCCGGAGAAGATGTATATCCCGTAGACCTCTCCTCAGTCGTAAGATATGAACCGTCAACTTGTTTTAACTCTTTTCCTGATGCGCTGACGTTTGTTGCAGACATTGCAACGATTCCGCATAACAGAACAGTACTTCCTAATATAGATAAAATACGTCTCTTCATAACTTTTCTCATTCCTCTTTGATGTTCTACTCTTTTTTGCTTCTCTATTAAGTAAACAACTAAACAGGAAAAAACTTACGCATTTTACTTAGAAAAATATAAATTTTTTAAAATTTTTTCAAATTCACTTTTTCTGATATCTCCTTTTATCTCATATTGTGCTCCTGCATATTCAAACTCTGCCTCATATCTTTTCTCATTTTCGTCTTTCACTTTATATTCCTTAACCCGAATTTCAACCTTATTATCTAAATGAATTAAATATTCGTCGTTTAATTGATCTGATTCTTTCTTACCAAACGAAGAATCCGTATCACTCATATACATAGTATATTTAATGATTTCGTCTTTATGTCCATATAAAACTGTTGCTTTTTTTAAATCTTTATTTATTTCATAGTTTTTTAATACCATTTTATCTGGTTTATAAACTAACCTTACCGGCAGTATTCCTAATTCTAATCTAATTTCTTTATATACTTGTACCTCATCAATATCTTTTGTTTGCTTTGTTTCCATATCATCTACATTTATAACAGATGATTTATCCCCATTATCATCTCTATCCCACCATACTTTCCAATATGATTTACTTCCTACTCCAGTCATCACGCTTCCAAATACAAGAATAAACACAGCCGCAACAGCAATTATTGCATAACGCTTTTTCTTTTTACGATATACAACTTTTGCCCGTTTTTCATATTCATAATCTTGTATTTTTTGAAACAAAGCTTCTTCCATATCTTCAGATACGGTTATATGGTCAAGATCTTTTCGTCCTGAAACTTCTTTTTCAAGTGCTTCTGCTTCTCTTTCTATTTCTTTTTTCAGTGATAATTTTTTCAGTTTTTTCATTCCTTACCCCTTTTTTTGTCCTATATTTTTCCTTGACATTTCACCAAATAAGGTTAAGATGAAATTAGCTTTAGCCATGTGCTACTATTACCGGAGGTAACTTTATGAAACGAATCATTTTAACCGGCGGCGGAACTGCCGGACATGTAACTCCTAATATCGCCTTAATTCCCAAGCTTCGGAACTTGGTTTTGATATTCACTATATCGGCTCTTATAACGGGATTGAAAAGGATCTGATCGAGCCTTTTGGCATTCCATATCACGGAATTTCTTCCGGGAAGCTTCGCCGTTATTTCAGTCTACAAAATTTTACCGATCCTTTCCGTGTTATTAAAGGTTTTGGAGAAGCCCGCAAACTGATTAAAAATTTAAAACCCGATGTCATTTTTCAAAGGCGGATTTGTATCTGTTCCTGTTGTACTCGCCGGAAAAAAAAAAATGTAAGTTCCGGTGATTATTCATGAATCAGATATGACTCCCGGTCTTGCTAATAAAATCGCAATTCCGTCCGCAGCAAAAATATGCTGTAATTTTCCTGAAACATTGGATTGCCTTCCGGAAGGGAAAGCCGTCCTTACAGGTTCTCCGATCCGACAGGAACTTCTCTCAGGCAATAAAATCGCAGCAATGGATCTCTGCAAATTCACTGCAGATAAACCTGTTATCCTCGTAATCGGCGGAAGTCTTGGTTCTGTTGTTGTAAACAATGCGGTCAGAGAGAGCCTTCCATGTCTGCTGAAAGATTTCCAAATCATTCATTTATGCGGAAAAGGAAAAACCGATGAATCTTTAAAAAACACAAAAGGATACTGTCAATTTGAATATGTAAAAGATGAGCTTCGCGACATTTTTGCATTATCCGAGATTGTCATCTCCAGAGCCGGTGCAAACGCAATATGCGAACTCCTTGCTCTTAGGAAACCAAACCTTCTGATTCCGCTTTCTGCCAAAGCAAGCCGTGGAGATCAGATATTAAACGCCCGCTCTTTTGAACGTCAGGGATTCAGTATGGTTTTAGAGGAAGAAGATCTTACAAAAGAAACCCTTACTTCCACTGTATATAAACTGTTTGAAAAACGTGGTTCATACGTCGATGCAATGCGTAATTCCAACCAACAAGATTCGATTGACACGATCATCTCTATGATCACTCAGGCATCCAAATAAATGTTTTCAAAAACAATATATTATTCCAAGCGTTTATCCAAACATTCATCCTGACTTTTATTTAAGCAGCAACTATCTTAGAGGTAGCTGCTGCTTATTTTCTAAGGAATTCTACCATCTTTATCCTGCATCTCTTCATACTCCGCACCGAACTTTTTACGTATCCATTTCTTAGCCCTATGCAGCAAAGCATGTAAGACTTCTTTCCTAATTTCCATTATTTCGGCCACTTTTACCTGCGGTATATCCATGTAATAAACAAGTATGATTGCTTCATACCATCTTGGATTCTTCTTTGACAATGCTGCCATTATTTTCTCATGGAATTGCTTTTTGTATAAAACTTCCTCTTTCTCTATAAATTCCGTTTCTAAGCTTTCTCCAAACTGCTCTTTGTTTTTATACAATTCATCATCTTCAGACAGCACTTCCCTTTTGAACTTTTTATTAAAATTCAGCGCAGAATTTTTTGCTGTTGTATATAACCATGCCGAAACATTTCCATCTTTCAGCTCTTCAAATCCTATGTATAGTTTAAGAAATGTATCCTGAGTTATGTCTTCTGCCGCATCGTAATTATCACCTGAATAAATATACGCAACTTTCAGGACGAGATTTTTATACTTTTTATAAATCTCGTTGTATTCACGATTACCTGTTAACATAATTTCTCCGGTTTACTTCATTTTATCCAAAATTTCTTTTTTATCTTCTTCCGACAACTCTCCCATCTTCCAACCAAGACCGACTTGATCCCCTTTATATCTCGGTATCAGATGCATGTGAAAATGGAATACGCTCTGACCTGCGCACTCTTCATTATTTTGAACAATATTATATCCGTCGCAATCAAGAACTTTTGTTAATTTATTTACCATCTTTTTAGCAAGAATCATCGCTTTTGCAACTACTTCCTCATCAATATCATATAAATTGCGGTAATGTTCTTTCGGAAGAATCAATGCATGACCTTTTGATGCCGGTCCAAGATCCAGTATTACCCGAAAATCATCATCCTCATAAAGCGTTGCAGACGGAATTTCACCTGCCGCAATCTTACAGAAAATACAATCTTTTTCTTTCATAAAATAACGCCTCTTTTCCTTTGTTTATTATGATTACATATACCTCATTTTACCACAAAAGAAAAACTTATCAAAAATTCCTATTTATTTTGTAGTATACTTTCTGTTGCATTTTTTGTCGAATTTCGTCGTATGAATTATATTGAACAAGAATTTTTCTCATGCTAGACTTAATTTATGCGTACACTGTTTCGCATATTTATTTCAGTATGAAAGCGAGAAAATATTTATGCTTACTAATATCAATATTAACAAAATGAACCAATTAACAAGTGAAAACGAAACGGCAAAACAAATCGTTTCACAACTCCTTGAAAACCATCAGACGATTGTATCCATGATTTCCCATGAAATCAGAAACCCTCTGACTCTCGTATCCTCTGCTCTGCAGATTATAGAGATACAGCATCCTGAAGTTATTAACTTTCACGGTTGGTCTCAGGCAATCGAAGATATTGAATTTATGTGTAACCTGCTCAATGAACTTTCAGATTTCAACAACGGAAGTACGCTGCACCACTCTGTCTTTTCACTGGAAAAAACTTCTCAAAAATATTGCCGTTTCCTTTGCAATGTCACTTGATTCGATAAATTCAAATATTGAGTTCACATCAAAAATATCACTTAATTCCGACAACTATACAGGTGATAAGATAAAATTTGAAGAAGTTATTTTAAATCTTCTGCAAAATGCAAAAGACGCTGTCTCTGAAAAAACTTTTACCGACTCAAAAGGATCTATTTTTCTTTGTGCCGAAAAAATATCTGATTCTATTGTAATTTCTTGTACCGACAACGGATGCGGAATTTCCGATGATATCGTTAATACTATTTTGATCCGTTCGTCACATATAAAACAAATGGAACCGGACTGGGACTTGCTCTTTCAAAAAAGATTATAGAAGCTCACGGAGGCACTTTAATCGTAACTTCTTCTGATGAAACCGGAACTGTTTTCACTATAACATTGCCGGTCTGATCGAATATCAGTATTCGTTATAATGTATTTTTTTCGGTCTGTATAAAATAACAGCAAAAATGAATCCGCATATGAGCCCCCCTATATGAGCCATATTATCAACTCCGCTGCTCGTCAACCCAAAATAAAGACTCAGAACAACCATAAAAATCATTCCTCTTCCCGAAAGCTGTCCTAATCTTCCTCTGTTCGCAATTACTACATAGAGAAGCGCTCCCATCAGTCCGAAGACCGCTCCCGAAGCTCCTGCAGAAACCGCAGATTCTCCTGCAGAAATTGCTGCAATCAAAGAAAGTATATTTCCTCCGATTCCACTGAGAAAATAAATTATAATAAAACGAAGCTTTCCTATTTCAAGTTCCAGATTCCAACCTAATGCTCCGAGCATTACCATATTATTCATTAAATGTGTAATTCCAAAATGAAGAAACATACACGTAAATATTCTATAATATTCCTGTCCTTCTGTAATAAACGGTTCATACATCGCCCCATGCTGAAGCATAAAGGCTGCATCTTCCGTATCTCCTAACATTGACAAGATTAAAAATACTGCAACATTAATAACTATCAAAACAGTTGTACAAAAAGCTTCGGGTTTTCTTCTCACGTCAAGTCCTCTTTTCTACTACAATATATTTCTTTTTTAATTATAAAATACCCGATGTGCTGTGTCCATCCATTTCCGTAATCAAATCATCCCACTTTCCCCATCTGTCACCTTTTATTCTATTTATTACTTTTTTTACTGTGCTTTCCTTCATGTAGATTTGCTCTTCTTTACATATTTCTGATATTTTATCTGTACTTATCCGCTCTTCCGCAGGGGAAAATATTGCTTTTTCCGAAATGTTTTCCTGTGCTTCGTCTCTTTTCTTCTTTTCTTCTATTTTTCGTATTCTTTTTTGCTTTTCTGCCTGTTTCTGCTTTTTTACGTCTTTTTTACAAGTTTCTATCACCTTTTTAAGGTCATAATTTTCTTTTAATGTTTCCCTGTGTATTTTTGAAACAAGAAAAACACCTTCTGTATCTTTATAATCAAGATGTTTTACAAAGTATTCCGTAAGTTCATGAAACGCTTCACACATTGTCGGTTCATTTTCTTTTTTTATAATCGGCAGATAACAGAAATAGTATTGTTCTGCCTTTTTAAAAATCAATTTCGGATCCAAAATAATATGATTATTATTCAGAAAAATATTTTTATCTGTTCTGTTATAACAGAAAGTTGTTCCATAAAATCTTCAATTTCTTTTCCGCTTATTTCTGCTTCTTCATAAATTTTATCCATACTCATTCCATTTTCCAGACGAAATGTATATCGCTTTGCCCGTCGCGTCCGATACCTTGTACCGGCAGCATTCCCTTTATTTTATTATAATGTATCATCTTAATCTGATAATCTTCCTCATACGGAATAGGAAGATCTACATGTATATTGGTATATTCCCATTCATTCTGATATGTAATCTGCATTTTCTTTTCCACTCCGCTTTTTCTTCTCAATTAAAACAACTCCGTCTTTTACTGTCTTTATTTTAGCAATTCTGATCTTTTTTCAGGATTTACAATATCAGCCGTACGTTTTACATTTGTTTTCATAAATGATCTTTTCGCCTCTGCAAATACTTGAACTTCCTCTTTATTTACTTCTGCAATAACATTAACATCTGTCATATAAATTAATTTACCCGTTGAATTTTCTCTTGAAAAATGCTTCTATATCATAATTTTTATCATATCTTCTGACATACTGCGCTCCCATAACGCAGACTCAGCCGCAGCGCCTCCTATAATCGCTTTATCATGATAATAAAACACCGTATGAATGATAATTACAAAAAGACTGAAAAATAGCGGCATTATATATGACATTTCTATTACCGAATTTCCACTCACCCATCTCATCTTTTTAGTATCCATTCAAAATGATCCCTCCTGCATATGCTGCCATTAAAAACGGAATAAACGGAAACTTTGATTTTTTTATGAAATTTTGTTTTTAGAAGCATAATAACCGAAAACAATCCTGCCATAAAAAACGCCATAAAAAGTACTGACATAAGACTCCAAAAGCCAAGAAATGCTCCCATAATAACTATTAAAATACTATCTCCGTAACCAAAAGATTCCTTTGTTAATTTACTAATTAAAAGAAAAAATGCTCCTGCGAGTATGCCTGCGATAATCTCTCCTGTTGAAACTGTCCTTTCACATATTACCGATAAAATTACCCATATAATTCCTGATAACAAAAATCCAAGATGCACTTGTCTTCTTTTTATATCCATGACGGCAAGTATTATCATGTAGATCAAAAATGTAATCTGGCAGAACACCCATCCGTTCTTCAACACAAAACCTGCAACATTTATTTCCCTGAACATCTCGAACACCCTCCTATACCTTGTACTTCCGTTTTTTTCACTGCTCTGATCGTTCTTTTTAACCCGCTGCATCCTAATGAATTATGGTATTTACTTCCATTTTCGGTAATATACACCCCGGTCGATGCATCACCGTATACACATTTTTCACAGGCATAATATATTCCGCCGTTTTCATTGCGTATTTCTTCCAACTGTTCATAAGGAACAAATCTAATAGACAACTGCAAATAAGAACAATGATAATCTTCATGATAAACCGATTGTTTTTCTGTTATATAAACAATTTCCGAATCTTCGGTTTTTTTGTCCTTTCCATACCCTGTCCATCCATGGATTCTGAATGTTTCTTCCATCTTTGCCGATGGATTTCCGAATAAAGGAAGCGGAACTCTCACCTCATACTTAACATGAATATTCATTTCTCCTGTTTTCGAGGATAAATATGAATTCCAACAAGAAATTCCTTCACTTCCATCAACAATGATACTTCTTTCAATTCTCTCTTTTCCAAGTAAACGAATAATATCTGATTTTAACTTGATTGTATTTAGAACCGGAATAACTGCTGTATCTTCCGCCGCACTTTTAGCAGCACTATAAGCAGCCTGTTTTACGCCTATTTTAATGCTCTGTATTTCGATCATCCATATGAGACAAAGTGCTGCGAAAAGAAACAACGGAATCGCAAATGCGGCTTCAATCGTAATGCTTCCTTTTTGTTTTTTGGTTATCTTTGGTACAGATGCTCTTTCAGATTTTGCCAAGTATTTATTTTTATTCGTATTGTATTTACTCATCGCAACCGACTTTTCCTTTCATTTTTTATAAGATGATTTTTCCGCATGAGGGAGTGCGGGAGAGAGAAAGAGCATCTGCACCAAAGACAACCTTATTCGTACCCGTAATATGACGGAAATGTATACGCAAGATCACCGAATATTTCAACCTTATTTCTTATCTCACACTTCGTTACACAGTGATCTGCTCTAAATTTTTCACAGTTTTGTTCTAACCGCATATTTTCTTCTATACGATCGATCGTACGCATTGTTGTCTCCTCTTCCGGTTGTAAAAACAAAAATGCCCTCAAATATTCTTTATATGTAATTCCTTCTTCTGCATCCGCACCTGAAATACCGTCATCTCCTATTCCCAGTGTGAATAATGACGCAAGCGTCAACTGCCAGTTATCCGATGTTTTTACTAGCGGAACTTTATTTCCTGAAAGAAGAGATCTTATATCTATAACACCTTCTCCTACCGCCCATGCTAACAGGATCAGTTGTTTTACAGCTTCCGCTGCTTCCGGAATTAATAATAAAGTTGAAATTGTCGCTGCCAATGCCATTGCTTCCGACTTTTCACATGAATCTCCCATAAGATAAACATAATTTAAAGCCATCCTTATGAAAAATATTTTTGTAACGACACTTTCCAGATTTTCTTTATCAGAAGATTTTCCCGAAATAATATATTCAATCTCGTAATCAAGAGATCTGTTCTTTTCGTCTGAGTCTGGATATTCCGAAATATTTTCTTTGGAAGCCTGCGTAAAGTTCTGCATAATATATTCGTTAAACAACAATTTTTCTTTCGCCTTATCTGTATTTTTCCTCATAGGAAACTTGCCTCTTCCTGTCTGCAGACTCCTTTTTGAAGCCTGCAGATCAAGATCGATCTGACGCCCTGAAATCGGCATATCCTTCGGCATTGCAACAGATAAAATTCCTGTTCTTTCTATCTGCTCCAAACATTGAAAGGGATTTTCTTCTAACTCTGCCAAATCTTCAGATTCTGTTTCTTCTTCATCCGCTCCTTCATTCTCTGATTGTCCAGATGATTTTATTTCTTCAAACTCATCAAGTATCGTTTCTTCCACCTGCCGGATTTCTTCTCCTTGTATGCTTTCTTCTTCCATACAGATGTCCTGCCTGCCAGATCTTCTATCAGTCCTATTCCATATTTTTGCTCCATATATGTAAGAACCTGTTCCCTAAAAGCCTGTCCCTTGTTGTCAGTAAGATATTGAATCCCGTTTATCTTATAATCTATATTTTATTACTGTTAATAATGCATCCTGCCTATTATCTTATCTTCATTAAACTCTCCTGTTCCATAACTCCCATCGAGTCCGAATATATGTACGCTTCCATCAGTTGGCTTTCATATTCTCCGAATACGGAAATATTGCTCCGTCAGCACATATCCTGCTAAGATTCTTTCTGTCTGTATCACAGTAATTTCTATAATTCCAAATATAA
>ENA-OQJH01000903-OQJH01000903.1-human-gut-metagenome-genome-assembly--contig:-NODE-903-length-14232-cov-2.802765_pt1 | contig 14232 bp, 10 predicted proteins | sample MGYA00242597_ERZ504763 | MGnify/ENA primary metagenome ERZ504763 (study PRJEB26092, sample SAMD00036359) | human gut metagenome | host: Homo sapiens | study: EMG produced TPA metagenomics assembly of... | reverse complement strand
GTTCTTTATCAATAATGCAAAATAAGATAGAACATAGAATTCTACTCGTTTCTAAACCGTTACCTGTCTAAAAAATAAATCTTGTAAACTATTTATTTTCAATACGTAAGAATAAATTATATGTCTTGCAACATGGTAGGTCAAAGTCTTTTCAATGCCACAGATGGCTGCGATTTCTTTCAAGTAATCATTCATTTTCTGATTGCTGATAATGGGTAAAATCTTACCGTTCGGTAACTGGTCTTTGTATTTCTCCAATATGGCTTTGGGTATATCCAGTAATCGGACGGTAGATGTAACATTGGTTTTGTGCCTTTTGCGTACAATCCACAAATTTCCGTCAAATCCGGTACGAATGTCCTCCTGCCTTAACTCGCATACATCAATGTAGGAAAGTGCCGTATAACAACTGAAAATAAACAAATCACGTACCTGCTCCAGCCGTTTAGAACTAAACTCATGGTTGTAAATGGTGGTAATTTCTTCCATAGTCAGATAATCTCTATCGGTACGCTCAAACCTTACTCGATAACTACCGAAAGGTCGGCAGTCACTAAACCCGTATTCTTGGCAAAGTTTACCACCGTGCGAAAGCGTTGTACGAACTTCATCGCCGTATTGTGGCTGCACCCGTAGCTGTTTTTGATATACAGCAAAAAAGTCCTCTATGAACACCACATTAATGTCTTTAATCAGTATATCGGAAATAGAATACTTGAACTTCATGAACTCAACAAGCCGTTTCTTTGTCAGTTCGTAACGTGAATAGGTCTTGTCTGTGGTATTCATCTTTACTTTCTCCAAGTATTGTTCATTGTGCTGCTTAAAGAACTCTATTAAAGTCCGCTCCCTTGCAATCTTACCTAAAAAGGCGTTCTTTACCAGTTCTGCCGTCACATATCCGTCCTGCGTCATTAACGCATGGTAATGTTGGTGTACCGTGCTGCGAATACTCTCCAGCATGGAATTGATGTGTACGGCTTCTGTGGTTCTTCCGGAAGCCTTGCCTAACTTCACGCTCCAGTGAACCGGATTTATTTCCAGCTTGGTATTGAACTGGGCTACAACTTGGTCGATAGTGATACGTGCGATAATCGGTGCGTTGCCGTTCTTCTTTACTGCATTTCGCTTGACGAAATAGAGTAACTTGAAAGTACTTCTCATAATCTCTTTTTTTAGTTACAAAATTAAATTGATAAACTGAAAATGAGATATTTGCAGTACGGACAAATCAAGACAACAAACCGCCAATTTCAGACATTCCGTGACCTAAAATCTGAAAGGTCGGACAGGTCACGAATTGGTCACAAAAGTATGTCTTTTTGTGACCTTTCCGTGTCTTCGGTCACGGACTTATACAAAGAAAAAACTCCTACAATACCTTGATATTGTAGGAGTTGTCTTTTCTTTGTCTGGTTTTGTCCAGCTTCTTGGTGATCCGCTTGGGGCTCGAACCCAAGACCCCAACATTAAAAGTGTTGTGCTCTACCTGCTGAGCTAGCGAATCAATCCTTTGTTATTGCTATTCTTCCGAATTGCGAGTGCAAAGGTATGGTTTATTTTTGTATTTGCAAACATTTCTAGAACTTTTTTCTAAAAAAAAAATACATTTTATCCATTTTTCATTCATTGCGATTAAAATTTCCATGTACTTCCGTCAACAGCTTCCCCCCCACACTATTTCACAATAATCTCTTCTATAGGTTGTTTCAACTCCTTATCCAATGGATACGACTGATACTTCACTTTATCAAAATCAATCTTCTTCATATTAATACAACGAATATTGTTATTATATGCCGTTTTATAATACACTTTCCTGTTTGTCAAATCAATAGCCGAAGTCCATTGTGTAGCACTGGGAATATCAGGTGCTTTTCCTGACGCATGTTCTATACCGACAGGAATATCAAAATTATTCAGAATATGAAAACTTTGTAATATAGCGTCATACGCTGTAGGCACGCCGAAGCTGTTGCCTTATAAAACGCTACACGAACAAAACGGGATGGAGGAGTCACATCCCCCGGAATGCCATGGAATCCAGCACCTGCGCCAAAAGGGAAAATAGTCACCCCACCCCATTGCTGTGGAGTGACAGCCCCGGATACAAATTTACATAATTATTCAAGTTAGTCACCTGCCATGGAAAATCGGGAGAATTGGTGAGTACTCCTACCCTGTTTTCATAAAAATGAGGAACACCATCCACAAACTCCAATACCACTTGATTTCCTTTAGCATCGCCAATGCGCCAATGTACCGTAGAACTTTTACCAGGTTTATCAAGAGACACCACCTTCACCCCTTCTATAGCTGCTTTCACTTCGTCTATAGTAGCAAACTGGGAAAGCATCCAGTTCACCACCTGCAAATCCGACAAAGTAGTTGCATTTTGAGCCTCATCATATTCTTCATACTTCCCATAATGAGGAAAATAAAACAATCCAGCCGAAAGTCCTACTTCATTCAGTCCTTCAGCCACAAAGTCTTTCTGAATGATAGCCAGTCCTACCATACCATATTTAGCCCGAAATCTCAAGCCATTTACACCCGTTGGAGTATAAGATACCAATTCTTGTCCTCTGGGAACAACAACATACTCACTCGGAAGGTAACTATTCCCCCACTCTATGGTACGTGCCTGCACATATCCACCATCTTCGGCCAGGAACGAAATACCGGTACATGCCGATCCGCTTGCAATGCCAGTCAGCAACAAGGCCAAAGCTATTAAAATCTTTTTCATAACCATTTTGAATCTATTTATGATATTAAGAACAAAACATCGGATATTTTGGTTCTTGTTTTACGCAACAAAGGCAATCAAAGCCGTCAAACAATGTTCCGACACTGATTGCCATACAAATAGACAAGAATGGAAAAACGAAAGGAGTGACAAGTTCTGAATTTGATTATATTTAAAGAAAAAGGAGATGAATCTAAAAGAAACTCATCTCCTTAACCCTAAATTATTTATTCAGTAAACAATTTACCACATCTTTTTCCCGTTCTTTAGGTTGTACGGTCAAGCTAACCACTGCACCCTCTTTCAGAGTAGCTTCTACAGTGGTTTGCCCTGTAGCATGCAATTTGAAATGCACATTCCAATCTTTGCCACGCAGGAAACAATAAAATCTTTCCATCGGCTTCCTGCAACAGCATTTCCTGCATACCTATCATGCCACTGCCTCCCCAGTTATGATCAGGCGTCCAGTCATAGCCTGGTCCCCAAAAAGCGGGAAAACGATGAGGGCCGTTTGCCATTTTCTCTAAGGTAAGTTGTGCAGCCTCCTCTGTCATTCCCAGACAGGCTGCCCAAATATTATCTTGCTTCCACCCGGTATGGGAACGGAATTTCTGGGCATCAGGATCATATAAATAGGTATTACGAGCTATTTCCAGACCTTCCCTGCCCACTCCGTAAATACGCCAGGGAAACACGGGATAAAGTTGAGGGGTTTCAATATTATTCACCCGTTCCCAAACCTGTGCCGGAGCAATCATTTCCTTCCCATCCACTATGCGCAAAGGAATCTCAGGAATACGTGCCAGCATATCCGGTTTACGCCTATAAGTTTGTAAAACAGAGCGCAGTGCAGCAATGGTTGAGGATGGATTGTAGGCCATCTTATAAGTTTCACAAGCCGATCCTGGATAAATCACTAGTTTACCGCTACCATCCAAATCCTTACGGCCACGTTGTAACGCAAGCTGACGATAATGTTCATCAAAGAAACTAAGCGAACTTTCTATTAAAGGAGTATAACAGCTGATATCCAAACTGTCATAACGTGCTGTTTCCAATATCATCTGACAGAACTCAAGAACGGTATCCCATTCGTATTCTAACCATGCATTATATTCCAAGCCTTTATCAAAACTCGCAGGACGCTTAAAACCATACTCTGCAGGGTTAGGAAGACCAAAGTTCTCCATTTGCTCAGTGAAACAAGCGCCAGCATGTCCCCAATAGGCACGAGTACGCGCTTCGGCTGTCGGCAACAAACGCAGATAAAAGTCAAATTGTGATTTCATCAAGTCAAAGTCACCGCTTTTCAACATAGGCCAATAAACCAAACGCTGATTCTGTGCAGTCATGGTTCCTCCTCCCCATTTCCGGAATCAGGGTGAATTCCATTATCTGATCCACATACATAGGATCAAAAGTAAACAGTCCCCCGTTAAACTTTGTAGGCCACTGGCTATAGGCGTTACATCCCAACATATAGCGGAACAGTGTATAGTTACGGATAGCATCTCCCGCTTCACCTTCCCCCTCAATAAAGCTACGTTTCCAAAAATCATTCCACCAACGACGGGTAGCCTGTTTGTCTTTGGATACATTTATTTCCTTCTCAGTACGGGCCAATGATGCTTCCCATGCAGGAACCGTACCTTGTTCCGTATTCAAGGCAATGTGCACAGATTGCTTATATACAGGTTTTTTACTTTTATACATCCATGCCAGATATTCAGTTCCCGCATAATGCCCACGACGTGTACCGGTATAAACCAGATTATCACCGGATAACCGACCGCCAAATATTAGATTTTTCAGAGGATTATATAATTGTTCCTTAACCTCATTCATACCTTGTTGGTCTACTACCACATCAAAAATAGTCCGATCAGGATTCCGATGAAAGAAAGTAAAATTATCTTCTTCCACACAGACAGAGTCACGCTTAGTCATCAATCCATCAGGAATGACCCATTTGTAAGAGCATTGCTGCCCTTCCCCTTTACGCACCGGACGATCTTCATAACGCCAGCTTTCAAAGTTTACACGCATAGAAGTCAGTTCCTTCGTCTTCACCTCAACATGTACCACAGGATGAAACACATCCACCCAAATAATAAGAGTAGCATTATCACTACTTACGCTGACATAACCATCATTAAGATGCAGAGTCTGCCGAAAAGAAGCCGTTCCGGCAAAAGGGTTCGGAGTGAGCCTCACACGAAACCGTCCCTGCTTCAACAGACAGTTATTCTCGTCAAAAGAACCGCTACGACTAAGGTAGAACAGAACATCATCATTCTCTACCCATACATTCATACCGATATCCCCACCTCCGCAAGGCATGGACTCCGAAGCATTCCGGCTTTGAGTATTCCAAACCAAATTGCAGGCTGTCCCCACAGAAACTGCCCGCCAATAAATACTAATAATAAAAACGTAAAGATATTCTTCATTTTTTTCTGTTTTTACCAGTCATCGGAACGGAAAGACGATACAGGTAAATCTTCACCAAACAAATCTCCTTCCACATAATTTTCGAAACCATAACGAACTGCCACCGGATGAGGTACTCTTTCGCTCTTTACAAGCATTTTACTTCTCTGTATCCACGCTTTAGCAGGATAAAAAACCCGATCTTTGCCTGCAACCTGAAAGTTATATGATTCAAAACGGTCTTTACAATTTATCCACATCGGCGCCCGATCAAAACTGACTATTACCGTATCATTCTTTACTTCCATTCCTGCATAGTAAGGACTTTCGGCCGTAACACCTTTCATTCCGTAAGTTTTTACTAATGCCAAACGCCCCAGACGTTCTCCTGCTACCCTCTTTTTACCCGGATGAATCCCCGTTTTCATTCCTGCGTCCAACAATACAGCCATACCACTATTGCCCACCCGGTGTTCTACCATAGCTTGTTGTTCGCGAAGATAAGCAGAATTTATCACATTCTTGCCAGGCTCAGTAATAATTCCATAATCATAAGGTGCAATTTGACAATAATAGAAGGGAAATTCCCCTTGCTGCCATTCTTCGCGCCACCCGCGTATCAGTGCACTGAACATATCGGCATAAGTAGAAGCCCGGTTATAGTTATCTTCCCCCTGATACCAGATAACTCCACGCATGGCTAATCCGATGAGCGGATGAAGCATACCGTTATAGAGTACAGTCGGAGTACGGTTCTTTGACTTGATATCGGCTTCCGATTGGGGAATCTTTGCTTCGGGAAATGCCTTCAACCAATCCGGATGCATCCAGCTTCACAGGCAGAGCCTCCCCAAGAAGCCACAATCAAACCCACAGGTATATTCAACTGCTGTTGTATCATCCGACCGAAGTAATAAGCAGTAGCACTAAATTCACGCACGGTTGCCGGAACAGCTTCCTGCCAGGTTCCTACCACATCTGTTTTCGGAGTAAAAGAGGAAGCCCGCTTTACGGTGAACAGGCGGAGTTGCGGATTACGGCTGTTCATCACATCTGTATTGCTATTCTCCACCGGCTGGTTTTTAAAACCTTTCATGGGCATTTCCATATTACTTTGACCGGAGCATAACCATAATTCCCCCATCAGGATATCACGTATTTCAGTCAACTTTCCATCATCAAAAGTAATCGTGTAAGGACCTCCGGCAGAGGGGGTGGATAAAGCAAGTTTCCACGCGCCTTTTGCATCGGCAGTAATTTTATAGGTTTGTTTATCCCAACTTGTTGTAATTTTCACCGATGCATTGGGAGTAGCTGTTCCCCATAAATTGGCACGAGTCTGCTGCTGCATCACCATGCCATCTGAAAAGAAAGCGGGCAATTTCACTTCCGCATTTGCCGACAGGCAAATCAACCATGCCCAAGCAATTCCCAGTAGTAGTTTCTTATTTTTCATATTATGTGTGATTACCATTATTCTTTAGTTTTAAAAAACTCGCAAGGTCCCATCCATCCGGCAGGCAACAAATCATCTCCGGGCAGACGGAATTTTGCATTCGTCCATATCCCCTCAAAAGGCGCTTTATCCAAATCAGCCCCACGGAGCGCATTCGCCCAAGTATTCACTACCTCCACTTCCAATACATTGGTTCCGTTACGAAGCGCATCGGTAATATCCACTTCATAGGGAGCTGTCCAAGCTGTACCGCATGCAATGCTGTTGACACGTACAGTCGCCACATTGGCCACTTTTCCCAAGCGAAGAATGATTCTTCCGTCCTGTTCATTCTTCCATCTGAATAACCCTCTGTAAGTAGCATGTCCGGCATAATATCTTATTTTTTCATCCTCTTCCTTACTCCAGTCAAATAATGCCGGACGAGTGACAGTCTTACGCACAGAGGGGAATGTTACTGTCCATTCCTTGATCAATATGGATACAGGTTCCCTTTCGGTCCGTTCCGGAGAAACTTCTGAATATTCTTTGGGGAATACTACAAATACAGATCCATTGGCAGGCAAAGACAAAGCGACTTCGGTACGACCGTTCGCTTCTTTCCATTGTGCTGGACGAGTTATGGTTCCTGTTACCGCATTCCACAATTCAGGCGTGCGTCCCGCAATGCGGAAAGAAGCATTGAATGTACGCAAACTGTCCACCTGATTGGCTACAAAATAAATCTCATACTCTTCCCCACTCCGATGAGTATATGCCACATCAGCAGGAAGAAGTACATCCCGTTCCACACCGAAAGAAGAAAAATCATCTTCCCGATAAGGCAATTTCGGAATAATGACACCTGCCACACGGAGTTCCTCTACTTTTGCCTGTGCCTCAGGAGACAACGGCAGGTTATCAGGATTCATAGGACGGGCTGTAGGAAGCACCAATACTTTATAAGAAGCTCCTCCCGGAAGTACCATTCTTCCATTCTCCGCTTTTGCCAAACGTAACAGAGCGTCTTTGTTAAAAGAATCGTAGGCATAGCCACGCATCGGGTTCACCCAGTCTTCGGGATCGGCCATGTTTGCCGAATGGGTAACACCGACAGGACGCACACGGGTAGGTTGACCTTCATTAGCCAGCCGAATCCGTTCGCTTTCCACCCGTTCGGCTCCATAGATACCGGGAAGCATCGAACTAACCGTTCGGGTAAAATGGAACGTCGTGGCATTTCTTCACCGGTAAAGACGGCGATATCAGCCACCGGATGACCGTATTGCAACAAAGTCTGGCAACGGGTGATGTAATCTACAAAAGATTTTCCTTCCTCCCACCAGGTCTGGTCGCGCTGGAAGAAGAGTCCGATGCGTCCAATGTCATACCAGGTCGGTGGTTCATCCAGGGATTATGGGTATAGACATGAAAAAAGAGCTTATTAATACCCAGTGCATAGTTACGGTCCAGCAAAGGTTTCAGCATGGCAGGGTCTTCATCCCATACGCCACGAATTTCAGTAAAGCCTTCGGCCTGGATAATATTCTTTCCATAAATATGCGCACCGCTGATGGCATCCAGCATATCATTGGGTTTATCATGCGTAGGACTGTTCAACCAAAATTCCCCCATAGGCAAATCCACTTTCTGATAATGCATCAATCCGTCACTGACCATAGTAGGAGCTACGCACTCGGCAGAAAAACGACAATCATATTGACGGGCACAATCAGCCAATACGGTGTAGAACACATCAGTCACCAGTTCTCCGATGGTGGTACGGACATCCCGCAATATCTGCTCACTGCGAGCGGCGCTTTCCATCGGAATACCTGCCAGCAAAGGAAGATAAGGCATCAAATCATATCCACGACGTTTCTTAAATTCCGCCGCGAAGTTATCACTCCAGTTCTGACTGCCACACTCCCAACTGTCTACGTGCATATATTTCAACACACGGCGTGCCACGGCTTCATCCGTCTTTTTGAACATTTCCGCAAACCAGTTCGAGAACTGTTTCTGAACAGCCTTGGTACTGAACTTGTCGCATTCCAATCCTTTACCACCTCCGGCAGTAGCATTTACATGTCCGGTTGCCGTATGTCCCATGCGGAGAATACGCCATTTACCTTCGGGTAAACGGGCGGTCAGCCTGCCCTGATACAAAGGGAGATTGATCAATTCATCCGGCTGCACACATGCCGCATCAGGTATTTCCGTCGAAGTAGTAGCAGTAGCTACACGCCACACCAGTCCTGCTTTCCCTCCCATTGATGAATACGTGGAGCCGTATGAAGGACTATATCATTGATTTTCAAATTCGGTTTCCATTTGGCTGCATCCAAATCTTCACTACCCGGTTCACTTCCCACGGGAGTCCACTCAAAACGGAAGTAACGGGCGGTAACAGGAGGGATAGCATGAGTGGACTGGAAATCCGTATTCTGCCATCCTGCCGGGCAGGAACCAGTTGCTTCACTGTTTTGAATGTCCGTCCATCCTCACTGGCCAATACTTCAGGCGATGTGCCTGGTAGTTATTTCCTCCCAAAATAATTTCCACATTACTGCAAGTCACAGGTTCTGCATATTCATACTGAATCCAACAAGGATAAGAGGAACGGAAAACTCCTTTTTCATCTCTGTTCACAGCTTTGGATTCATCTTTAATAACGGCCGATTTCAAATTGCCGAAAGTTACCTTCGGCTTCAATGAAGTATCCTCAGGCTGACGCTCCAATGGAATGGCGTAGGTAACGATATCTTCATAATAGCCATCCAGTGCTTCGGGCATGGGCAAAGTCAAATTACGAATATTCCCACCGTTCACTATAGTATCACTCCATACCACTTTTTGCATCGACTCTTCGGAAGTTATCCAAGGACCTCCCGCCAAGGCAAAGCCATCACAGATATGCATTCCCAACTGCATGCCTAGCCTATCAGCCTCTCTCATACTATGAGTGACCATACGCCACCATTCAGGGGTAAGCTGCTGGGCTTTTCCCTCGTATTGAGGTCCTTGCTCTACTCCCTTAATAGGCATCAGATAGGCCCCACCCAAACCTATACGATGCATGGCCTCCAAATCTGCAGTAATCCCTTCGGGAGTTACAGCGCCAAACATCCAATACCAGAAAGTCCAAGGACGAGCTTCCTGTACGGGTGAATTTACAAACTGTTGCCGTAAAGCGGATTGTGCTATCATCGGTTGGAATCCGGTTACCAGCAATATGGATACAAACAGATGTTTTATCTTCATAAGTTATTTATTCTATATTTAATAATAAACGAACAAAGTTGTAATTTGTACTCAATTTCTCAAATATAGAGAGTTCAAGTCAAATAAAAAAGAAAAGGGAAGAATAAACAAAGTTTCTCTTCCCTTTACAATCTATTTTTTCACTGTTATTCAAATTTTAACGTGATACCTCCTCCATATTCTCCATCAGCCCAAAATGCTTGTGAAGACGGACCTATCAAATCTGTCGTATTCACTTTATTACGAACCGGAGGAATTACTTTCATCAGACTGATACCGGTAACAGGGAAAGTATAAAGCAAGCCGTCACGACCGTCGCGAGGCTGATAAACCCCTACATAATTCTGAGGAGTACGGTTACAAATACTTATCATTCCTTCCTGTGTTTCCAAAGTCATCCATTGCACATTAGCGAAGTACCCTTTAAATTCGGGATAAGTAAAACTTTCAGCAGGAATGGGATCATTATACTCATTTTCCCATACGCCCAACTGCGGGCCATGCAGACGGTTCTGCCATACACGGTAAGGGCCGTCACCTACCCAACGCTTGCTCAACACTTTATCTTCCGGATAATCAAACATCACCCCCATCAAATCCACAACACCACTAAAGTTGTATGTAAAGTCTATAGCAGCGGTACCGTCAGGGGAGATAGTCCATACAGCCTGATCAAAACATCCCAGTTTGTAGTTAGCGGTAACTACTACGTTATTGCCTTCTTCACGCACGCTAAAGCCCGTGAAACAACCAGCATCCTCAAATGTTGTATATTGGGTTTTCTTCTTTTCAGCCTCTTTGTCATCATGGTTGTAAAACTGGTCCATAGAACGGTCCGAACGCTTCGCAGCAATAAAACGAGGTCCATTTGTCAGGCTGATGGTACGGCTTCCAATCTTCACCCCTTTCAGTTGTCCGTCTTTCTGAGAGAAAGTAAATGTACGTCCTCCAGCATCAACCGTCAATGCATCGGCAGTTTCTTTATAAGAAGGCTTGTTTCCGGCAGAAACCTGTTGCAATCCGGCAATGTCTTCCAGTTTATAGCTCCATGTAAAAAGGTCATTCCCATTTTTATCCGTAACGGTCAGCAGTAGAGCATTGGCTCCCTTCATAGCCGCAGGAATAGTCAGTGTACCCACACCGTGAGCAGGAATGTCGGGACAGTTCACCTCTCCCTGTTTCATCACTTTCATTCCCCCCTTATCGGTCACAGAAGGCAATTGTACATATTTATAGGTGAAACGGCAAGTATTCGCATTCAAAAAATCGTACCGGTTCTCTATTCTCAGTTTGCCGTCAAACTGACTGTCAAGGCTATCAACCCTGATTTGAATAGGACACCACACCTGCTTGATGGTAAAATAACTTCCCTCTTTTTCGTGGTGCGGTCCTACAATACCATCAGCTCCATAATTGCCGCAGTTGTCAATGAATCCATTCATATCCACACGCTTCACGCCCTCGTCAGCCAGCACCCAAAGAAAACCTCCGGCACAACGAGGATGTTTACGCATCATTTCCCAATAATCATACAATCCTGCTCCATGGCCCCCATCATACAACCCGTGCAAGAATTCGGTCGGCATAAATATTTCTGGCAGACGCATATAGTTCTGGCTTTCTCCATAAGAACGATAGTGCATAGTTTCATATCCGCTGAAGTTGCCTTGCGGATGAAGCACCGGACGTTTCTGAGGATCATATTTATGAAATTCACCATCCAATTCAGTATTCCAGCCTTTTTCATTACCATTGCTCCACCAGATAATACACGGATGGTTTACATCACGGGTAATCATTTCTTTTACCAGCTTCTGCCCGTTGATAGTTTCGTGCTTGCCATGCCAGCCACTCAATTCATCCATTACATAAAGTCCCAAAGAGTCACAAGCTTCAAAGAATTCGGGATCAGCAGGATAATGACTTAGACGAACAGCATTCATGTTCATGCTTTTGATAAGCAATACATCTTCAATATTCTTTGCCTTGCTCAGTGTACGTCCGCTTTCAGGACGGAAGCTATGCCGGTTCACTCCTTTAATCATCACACGCTGACCATTGATATACAATCCGTCACTTTCACGTGTCTCAATCGTACGGAAACCAAATTTCTGATTTTCAACATGCAGGGTTTTACCGGCTTTATCAAGCAAAGTAAACGTAGCCTGATACATAGTCGGAGTTTCAGCTGTCCATAATTCAGGAGATTTTACAGTGAAATTAATCGAAGCATGATCGCTACCTGTACGGACATCCGAAGTATTTTCGGCCACTTTTTTCCCTTTAACATCTGTTATGACAGTATGTACCCTAGCACCTTCTACTGCCATATTCAGAAAACAATCGGCATAGAAATTCCCATCCGCCTTCGCATCTATTGCCAGACGATCTATATTTTGAGCCGGTTTCGCCACGATAAACACAGGACGGAAAATACCTCCGAAATTCCAATAATCAGCACGGCGTTCTGCCAAATTAACCCCTGCATTCGCACTTTCCTTGCTTACAGTTACTTCAAGTACATTCTTTTTTTCGATCCGAAGAATACCCGGTCACTCACATTATAAATAAAGCGGTAAAAAGCTCCCTGATGCATGGAGCCAGCTTTACGACCATTTATCTTTACCTGCGTATCAGTCATAGAGCCTTCAAATACCAGCTCTATCTGTTTACCATTCCATTCGGCAGGCAACTCAAATTCATATTTATACAAACCTTGTTCATCAGCTACTCCTTCAGGAAAAGCCTTACCATAGAATTTCATACCATACTGATAAGTACCGAATCCTTGCAGCTCCCAACAAGAAGGTACTCCGATTTTCGTCCATTTCCGGAATTATTACCACCGGTACACATGAAATCCCATTGTACCATATCATCACAGCCACGTCCTGACAAGTATTGGCGTTCTGTTTTTACGGAAGATTGCGCCAACAAACCTGCCGATAAAGCAAGGAGTGATAAAAAAGTTGTTGTTCTTTTCATTTTGATATTTGATTTTTAATTTAATTCTATTTTTCCGACTGCTTCCCGAAAAGATGTGTCGCTCATTCACACCTTTTGCCATATGTCATTTAATAAGACTGAAACGTACCCGCAAAGTATGAGGTTTCTGCTTATCAATGGCATACTTCTTCAGCACTCCCGGACCACAACTACTGTTTCCTAAACCTAAAACCGCAGCATCCAGGCTGAGAATAATCTCCTTTCGTGGTTTCAAGTCACAATCATGAGTTGCTTTATAAATATCATCCACAGTATAATATAAGGCCGAAAATGAAAATGGCCGGTCTATGGCTGTCACACGGATACCTTTCCCTTCTTTATTGGTAAGGGTCACCTCTGTGACATCCTCGTGATTGCACTGTCCTGAGGACGGGGGTAATGTGTATATTGACTGCTCACCTTGCTGCTCCATCTGCCTATCAAACAGGACGTCTTACGGTCGGGATAATTTTCCCACGGGCCACGACCGTACCAGGAAAGATTCTCGTATTCTTCTCCCAATACAAATGCACTACCCAGACGAGGCAATTCCGGCAATTCTCCTTGTGGCAGATAAGTCTGTTCCAAATCCACCGTTCCATCCACATATATTTTATAATGGGAAGAGACACGGATGCTACCTTTGGCATAACGATATTTCACAACCGATTTCCTCGATACGGTGCCATTCGTTTCCTGAGTTTCCGTTTCGGGAGTAATCACCTCTACTTGAGGAGCATCCAATCTCTGATTCTTCCAATCCTTGGCCAACCAGTTACCGAAACTTTTATCATTATCCGTCGGAGCACGGAAAGCCTGAAAATAACTATCTTTCCATAAATCCAAAACAGAAAACTTATTTTTACGTTTACCCGGTTGTACACCGTTAGCCACCGCCATCAAATGATCATTCAAGGCAAACTGTTCCTTTAAAATCTCATGCCCGGCTTTCGCCCATAAAGCATCTTCTTTCAATACTATACTTACATTCAATCGAACATCAGCCTGCTTATTAATCTTGACATCGGGCAAAGCCATCGTTCCCGTTTCACCGGGTGCCACCAATGGAAGCGCCAGTTCCCCTTGTTCCATCTTCTTCCCATTCTCTATCAAAGTCCACAGACAGCGATATCCTTCCAGACCAATGTGGTGATTGCGGTTCGTAACTCTTAATCCTTTGGGCAAAACATCTTGTTCTTTTACTAAAAGATCTTGTTCTTTTGGAAAACCTGAAGATCTTTTTCCATTTCCAATTTAACCGGAGCATATACTTCTTCACCTCCCAATATTTAGGCGTAGTTTCGCGGTCACTCATCACCACACCATTAAACAGAAAGCCTTTAAATTAGGCCGATCACCAAAGTCACCG
>ENA-OQJH01000902-OQJH01000902.1-human-gut-metagenome-genome-assembly--contig:-NODE-902-length-14233-cov-1.423153_pt1 | contig 14233 bp, 23 predicted proteins | sample MGYA00242597_ERZ504763 | MGnify/ENA primary metagenome ERZ504763 (study PRJEB26092, sample SAMD00036359) | human gut metagenome | host: Homo sapiens | study: EMG produced TPA metagenomics assembly of... | reverse complement strand
TGATCAATACGATCGGTGGAGATGTAGAATGTGGACTTGCGATCGCAGAGCTTATCGCATCTCTAAGCAAACCAACCGTATCGCTTGTTCTTGGAGGAAGTCATTCGATCGGAGTACCGCTTGCTGTGGCAGCAGATCATTCTTTTATTGTGAAAAGTGCAACAATGATGATTCATCCAGTGAGAAGTTCTGGAACATTTATCGGAGTTATTCAAAGTTATCGTAATATTGAAAAGATTCAAGATCGGATTACGACATTTATTAGTGATCATTGTAAAATGAAAAAGGAAAGAGTTGAAGAATTGATGCTTCATATTGGACAGCAGGTAAAAGATGTTGGTATGATCCTTTCAGGGAAGGAGGCAGTAAAAGAAGGATTGATCGATGAGATGGGTGGAATAAAAGAAGCAACAGACAGATTGATTGAAATAATTAATCGGTCTGAAAATAAATAGAAAATTCGAATAAAAAACAGATAATACCTTTATAATATTCCTGTTTTGGTATATGATAAGAATAACAAGTATGTTAAAAAAAACACAAACCATCTTAAGGTATTATTAGAGGAGGGAATATTATGAGAGGAATACAGACACCAGTTCGGAATGTGAGAAGAAGAATTTTCAAAGAGATCGCAAAGTTTGGTTACGAACAAAGAAACTTACAGGATCTTGAAGATCTTCCATATGAGATCATACCTGGAGAAGTTGCAAAATATCGAGATAGTATTTACAGAGAACGAGCGATCGTAGGTGAGAGATTAAGGCTTGCCATGGGAATGTCATTAAATCCAGCGGATAAACCAACAAGAATTACGAAAGGAATTGATGAGAGCAATATTTCAGAGAAGTATTATGAGCCGCCACTTCTTCAGGTAATTCCATCTGCATGCAATGAGTGTAAGGAGAAGGCATTTATTGTAGGAGAGCAGTGCCAGGGATGCATGCACATCCGTGTATGGAAGTTTGTCCGAAGAAGGCAATTAGTTTTAAGGATGGATATTCTTATATCGATCAGGAAAAATGTATCAAATGTGGACAATGTAAAAAGGTTTGTCCATATGGTGCGATTTATGAAAGAAAACGTCCTTGTGCAAATGCCTGTGGGGTTGGAGCGATTGAAACTGACTATGCAGGAAGAGCTAAGATCAATCCAGATAAATGTGTTTCTTGCGGAATGTGTATGGTGAATTGTCCGTTTGGGGCTATTGCAGATAAATCTCAGATTTACCAGTTGATCAAGGCAATGAATGAAGGTGCGGAAGTGATCGCGATCTTAGCACCTGCATTTGTCGGACAATTTGGACCAAAAGCGACGCCAAATAAGATTAAAGCTGCACTTCTTGATATTGGATTTGCAGATGTGTGGGAAGTTGCAGTTGGAGCAGATGCAGGGGCACTGGAAGAGGCAAAGCATTATGTTCAAAGTGTAGCCACAGGGAAATTACCATTTTTGCTGACATCATGCTGCCCATCATGGTCTATGCTTGGAAAAAAATATTTTCCAGAGGTGATCGATGAAATTTCTAATGCATTAACACCAATGGTAGCAACGGCAAGAGCGGCAAGGATTACATCTCCAAATGCAAAAATTGTTTTTGTAGGACATGTGTTGCTAAAAAGTTAGAAGCATCCAGACGGACAGTGCGAAGTGAGGTTGATTTTGTGATCACATTTGAAGAACTGGTGGAATGTTTGATGCGAAAGAAATAGATTTTAACACATATGAAAAAGAAGAAGAGTTAAATGATGCCTTTGGAGCAGGACGTGGGTATGCAGTTGCAAGTGGAGTAGCTGGAGCGATCAAGGCATGTATTGATGAATACTATCCTGGAACAGAAGTAAAGATCGATCATGTGGAAGGCCTGGCAGAGTGTAAAAAGATGCTTCTACAGGCGAAAGCAGGAAAGAAAAAGGGCTATCTGATCGAAGGAATGGGATGTCCAGGTGGATGTGTTGCAGGAGCCGGAACCAATATACCAGTTGTGAAAGCACAAATTCAGGTTAAGAAATTTGTAGAAGAAGCGGAAGATTTTGTACCTCCAGAAACTGCACAATATTAAGAGGTTAAAAGAAAAGGGAAATGTACTGGAGATAAATACATTTCCCTTTTTCACGGTGGGACTTGCGTATTTTGATAATTAATTGTAAAATAAGAAAATACGCAGATTATGTATACAAAATGTATACAAAGAGAGGTAACAATTTCTATGGCAGCAAAGAAGACAAGAAAGAGGAAGACATCTTCTGCAAAGAAACGGACACGCACAAGACAAAAAGATTTTGCACCGTTTTATAAAGAGATTGCAGTATTAGTTGTTTTTGCTCTTTTCATTTTTTATTTTTAAGTAATTTTGGAATATGCGGGTACATAGGAAACAGTATCAGTACATTTTTCTTTGGAGCGTTTGGAACAACTCATTACGTCATTCCGGCGGTAAGCTTTATTCTGGCAATTTTATTAATCTCCAATGATTACAGCAGTCTTGCAGTGAAGAAGACATGTTTTGCGATCCTGCTGTTATGTATGGTATCCACAATTTTTCAGATGATATATAATATAGAAGTAAGAGATGCTTATTCAGCCTTTGTATTTAGTGGAAGAACCCACAGAGGAGGCGGGTATCTGGGTGCATTGATCTGTTCAATCCTTTATAAGGAACTGGGAGGGGCAGGAAGTGTTTTGGTTGTTTTATTGATCTCTGTAATCTCATTGATCCTTGTAACAGAGAGATCTTTACTTTCTTTCCTTAAGAAAGCAGTTGATTTCTTTACAGTAGAAGGATATGAAGAAGATATAGAAGAACGACTAGCGAAGAAGAAACGAAAAGCAAAAGAGGTGTCCAAAGAGGATAAAGAAACAGCACCGAGAAAGAAACGATCGATGCATATTCCAGATTTACGATCTGGAAGACCGAAACCATCACAGGCATCTCCAATGCCTCCTGTGGAACCAGAAGAGAAAACAAAACAAACACCGATACAGAAGGATTTTGATGATCTGATCGCCCAAGAAGAAACAGATAAAGAACCAAAAGAAATATTTGAACCAGTACAGCCGAATGCATCGAAGAGATCTCTTGTGAATAAGGATAAGAATACACCATCGAAATCAGTGGAGATTCTTCCGCAGGTTCGGACTAAAGAAGGAGATTATAAGTTTCCACCAGTGTCTTTATTGGAGAAAGGAAAGAAAACAGCGGGAAATAACAAAGAAGAACTTCGTCAGACTGCACAAAAACTGCAAAAAACATTGGAAGATTCGGAGTTCATGTTACAATTACCAATATTAGCTGTGGACCATCCGTTACACAGTTTGAATTACATCCAGAACAGGGTGTGAAAGTCAGCAAGATCGTAAATCTTGCGGATGATATTAAGTTAAACCTAGCAGCAGCAGATATTCGAATTGAAGCACCGATTCCAGGTAAATCAGCAATTGGAATCGAGGTTCCGAATAAGACAAACCAGATGGTAATGTTCAGGGAACTGATCGAGAATCAGGAATTTGCACAGGCAAGATCAAAGATCGCATTTGCAGTAGGAAGAACCTTGCTGGACAGGTGATCGTGTCAGATATTGCAAGATGCCGCATCTTTTGATCGCAGGAGCAACAGGTTCTGGTAAGTCGGTTTGTATTAATACATTGATCATGAGTATTTTATACAAGGCAACGCCAGATGAAGTGAAACTGATCATGATCGATCCAAAGGTCGTAGAATTAAGTGCATATCAGGGAATTCCACACTTGCTGATTCCGGTCGTTACAGATCCGAAGCAGGCATCCAGTGCGTTAAACTGGGCTGTGATGGAGATGGGAGAGAGATATAAGAAGTTTGCAGAAGTGAATGTAAGAAACTTAACTGGATATAATGAGAAGGTCGAGGAATCGATCAAGAATGGTATGGAAGGGGAAGATTTTAAGAAACTTCCGCAGATCGTTATCATTGTAGATGAGCTTGCAGACCTTATGATGGTTGCACCGGGTGAAGTAGAAGATGCGATCGTGCGCCTGTCACAGCTTGCCAGGGCAGCAGGAATTCATCTGGTGATCGCAACACAGAGACCATCGGTCAATGTTATCACTGGACTGATCAAGGCCAATGTACCTTCAAGGATCGCATTTTCGGTATCATCGGGAGTTGATTCAAGAACGATCATTGATATGAATGGTGCTGAGAAACTGTTAGGAAAGGGTGATATGTTATTCTATCCATCTGGATATCAGAAGCCGATCCGTGTACAGGGAGCATTTATCAGCGATGAAGAAGTCGGTAAGGTGGTCGAATTCTTAAAAGAAGAGAACAATGTTGAAGACAGCTATGGTGCAGACATTCAGGAAAAGATACAGACAGCAGCAGTGAAAGCAGCGACTTCTCAGGAGAGGGATGAATATTTGAAGAAGCAGCAAAGTTTATTATTGACAAAGACAAGGCATCGATCGCAAGTCTTCAAAGAGTCTTTAAGATTGGATTTAACCGTGCAGCAAGACTGATGGATCAGTTATGCGAGGCGGGGATCGTCGGAGAAGAAGAAGGAACCAAGCCAAGGAAAGTTCTTATGAGCGAAGAACAATTTGAACAATACAAAGAAGATTATCTATAGAAAGGAAACTATTATGAAAACAGATATTGAAATCGCACAGGAAGCCACATTATTACCGATCAAAGAAGTTGCAGCGAATATCGGGATTAAAGAAGATGACCTTGAATTATATGGAAAATACAAGGCCAAATTGATTCTCATTCATGGATGAAGTTAAGAATAACGAAGATGGGAAACTTGTTCTTGTGACAGCGATCAATCCAACTCCAGCAGGTGAAGGAAAGACAACAACAAGTGTCGGAGTATCCCAGGCATTAAACAAACTTGGAAAGAAAACAATCTGTGCTCTTCGTGAACCATCTCTTGGACCATGTTTTGGTATCAAAGGTGGAGCAGCCGGTGGTGGATATGCACAGGTTGTACCAATGGAGGATTTAAACCTTCATTTTACAGGGGATTTTCATGCGATCACATCTGCAAACAACTTATTAGCAGCAATGCTTGATAATCACATTCAGCAAGGAAACAAATTAAATATCGATACAAGAGATGTTGTATGGAAGAGATGTATTGATATGAATGACCGTGCATTAAGAAATACAGTCATCGGACTTGGACGTCGTGTGGATGGTGTTGTCCGTGAGGATCATTTTGTCATCACAGTAGCATCTGAGATCATGGCGATCCTTTGTCTTGCAAATGATATGGCAGATTTAAAAGAGCGTTTAGGAAAGATCATCGTTGCATACAACATGGACCGTGAACCAGTCACAGCCAAAGACTTGAATGCAGTCGGAGCTATGGCGGCATTATTAAAAGATGCTATTAAACCAAATATGATCCAGACATTAGAGCATACACCAGCATTCGTACATGGTGGACCATTTGCAAATATCGCACATGGATGTAATAGCGTACAAGGCCACAAAATTAGCGTTAAAATTAGCAGATATCGCAATCACAGAAGCAGGATTCGGTGCTGACTTGGTGCAGAGAAATTTATGGATATTAAGTGTCAGATGGCTGATCTTCACCCAGATGCAGTTGTATTATAGCAACTGTACGTGCTTTAAAATACAATGGTGGAGTTCCAAAAAGACAATCTGGCAGAAGAAAATATTGATGCGTTAAGCAAAGGTATCGTAAATCTTGAAAAACATATCGAGAACTTAAAATTGTTTGGAGTTCCTGTTGTTGTAACATTAAACCAGTTTGCAACAGATACAGAGGCAGAACTTACATTTATCAAGAATTTCTGTGAAGAAAGAGATTGTGATTTTGCATTATCTCAGGTATGGGAAAAGGTGGAGAAGGTGGAATTGAACTTGCCAAAGCAATCCTTCGTACATTAGACAATAAAGAAAGTCATTACAAACCATTATATACATATGATGATACAACGATCGAAGAAAAGATCGAAACGATCGCAACTAAGATTTATGGAGCAGATAAAGTTGTATACACAGCAGCTGCAGCACGTCAGAAGAAGAGACTGACGGAACTTGGATATGGAAATCTTCCAATCTGTATGGCGAAGAATCAGTATTCTTTATCTGATGATCCTAAGAAGCTTGGACGTCCAGAAGGATTTGATATTACGATCCGTGAGATCTATGTCAATGCAGGTGCAGGATTCCTAGTAGCTTTAACAGGTGACGTCATGACAATGCCTGGACTTCCAAAGAAACCAGCAGCAGAAGGAATCGATGTAAATGACGATGGAGTTATCACAGGATTATTCTGATCAACAAAAATAAAGCCAATATATACTTAAAAGAAATGACGAGGAAATATAATGCAGATTATTGATGGAAAGAAGATTTCTCAGGAAATCAAAGATGAAGTAAAAGAAGAAGTAGCACAGCTGAAAGCAGAGGGAAAAGATATTGCGCTTGCTGTTATTCAGGTAGGAGCAGATCCTGCATCAAGTGTTTATGTGCGTAACAAAAAACGTGCCTGCGAGTATGTAGGAATCGAGTCTGTAAGCTATGAGCTTCCAGAAGAGACAACACAGGAAGAATTAATGGCGATCGTGGACAAATGCAATAAGGATCCTAAGATCAACGGAATCCTAGTACAGCTTCCACTTCCAAAACATTTGGATGAAGATGAAGTATTATTAGCGATCGATCCTAAGAAAGATGTTGACGGATTTCATCCAGTCAGTGTTGGAAATATGGTGATCGGAGAAAAAGGATTCTTACCATGCACACCAGCCGGAGTGATCCAGTTATTAAAACGTTCTGGTGTCGAAATTGATGGGAAAGAATGTGTGGTAGTCGGAAGGAGTAACATTGTAGGAAAACCTATGGCAATGTTATTATTACGTGAAAACGGAACAGTGACTGTCTGCCATTCTCATACAAAAGACTTAAAAGAAGTCTGCAAACGTGCAGATATCTTGGTTGTAGCAATTGGTAAACCAAAATTTATTGATGATTCTTATGTAAAAGATGGAGCAGTTGTCATTGATGTTGGAATCCACAGAAATGAAATAACAAACTTGTGGTGATGTAGATTATGACAAGGTTGCACCAAAGACATCTGCGATCACACCAGTTCCAGGTGGAGTTGGACCAATGACGATCGCAATGTTAATGAAAAACTGTGTAGAATCTAAGAAACTGTTTGGAGAGTAAGAGAAATGAAGATATTATTTATTTCGCTTGGATGTGATAAAAACTTAGTAGACAGTGAAGTTATGCTTGGACTTTTGACCAAGCATGGCTACACTTTGACAGATGATGAGACACAGGCAGATGTTATTGTAATTAATACATGCTGTTTCATCCATGATGCCAAAGAAGAAAGTATCAATACGATCTTAGAGATGGCACAGTACAAAGAACAGAATCTGAAGGCATTGGTTGTTGCTGGATGCCTCGCAGAACGTTATAAAGACGAGATCTTAAAAGAAATCCCAGAGATTGATGCAGTTCTTGGAACAACTAGTTATGATTCTATCGTAGAAGCAGTGAATACCGCATTAGAAGAAAATGCTGGAGAACATTTTGAACATTACGAAAGTATTGATTATCTTCCAGACAACTCAAATGTAGAGCGTGTTGTAACAACAGGAAATCACATGGCATATTTAAAAAATTGCTGAAGGTTGTGACAAGCGATGCAGCTACTGTATCATTCCGAAGATCCGTGGACATTTTAGAAGTGTTCCAATGGAAGAACTGTTGAATGAGGCAAAGCGTTTAGCATCTGAGGGAGTGAAAGAATTAGTACTGGTAGCTCAGGAAACAACACTGTATGGCAAAGACCTGACAGGTAAAAAACAGCTTCCGTTATTACTTCATGAACTTGCAAGATCGAAGGGATTGAATGGATCCGTTTGTTATACTGCTACCCAGAAGAGATCACAGATGAGCTGATCAAAGTGATCAAGACAGAAGAGAAAGTCTGCAATTACATTGACATGCCGATTCAGCATAGTGAGAATCGTATCTTACAGAGAATGGGAAGAAGAACATCAAGAGAAGATCTTGTAGCAGTGATCAAGAAACTTCGTAAAGAGATCCCTGATATCACGATCCGTACAACATTGATCACCGGATTTCCAGGAGAAAGTCAAGAAGATCATGAAGGATTAATGAACTTTGTAGAAGAATGTAAATTTGATCGTTTAGGAGTTTTTACTTATTCACCAGAAGAAGATACACTGGCAGCAACATTTGAGAATCAGATCGACGAAGAAGTCAAAGAAGAACGAAGAGATGAACTGATGAGTCTTCAGCAGGAGATTTCCTATGAACATACCCAGCAGTTAGTCGGTAAAACGATTAAAGTCATGGTAGAAGGATATTTATTTGAAGATGATATCTACGTTGGACGTTCTTATATGGATGCACCAAAGGTAGATGGATGTGTTTTTATAAATTCTCCAGAAGAATTGATGACAGGAGACTTTGTTTATGTTAAAATTACCCAGGGTAGAGAATATGATGTGATAGGAGAAGTAGATTATGAATTTACCAAATAAGTTAACAATTTTAAGAACACTTATGATCCCGGTATTCTTATTTTTCTTTGCTGACAGATTGTGCAGGGGATTATAGGCAAGTGGATCGCAGTTGTTGTATTTATTCTAGCGAGTCTTACAGATTTTTAGATGGACATATTGCAAGAAAATACAATCTGGTAACAAACTTCGGAAAATTTATGGATCCATTGGCAGACAAATTATTAGTTTGTTCTGCAATGATCGCATTAGTTGGAATGCACCGTTTATCATCTATCGTAGCGATCATTATTATTGCAAGAGAATTTATCATTAGTGGATTCCGCCTGATCGCCTCTGATAATGGAATCGTTATCGCAGCCAGCTACTGGGGAAAATTTAAGACAAACTTCAGATGTTTATGATCATTATGCTGATCATTGATCTTGGAACAAGCACAGCTGTGATGATCGAGAATATTTTGATCGTCATTGCAACAGCTCTGACAATCATTTCTTTAGTTGATTATTTGGTGAAGAATAAACAGGTATTATCTGAAGGAAATTAGATCCAGAAAGGAACAACAATTATGACAGCAGAAATTATTTGCGTAGGAACAGAGATTTTATTAGGAAACATCGTGAATACCAATGCTGCCTACTTATCAGAACGCTTAGCCTCATTGGGGATAAGCGTTTTTTTTGAGACGACAGTAGGCGACAATCCAGAAAGATTAGAAAATGTGATCAGACAGGGACTTGAAAGATCTGATATTTTGATCTTATCTGGTGGACTTGGACCAACGAAAGACGATCTTACAAAGGAAATTGCAACGAAAGCATGTGGACAGGGCTTGTAGAAGATGAAGAAGCACTAAGACGCTTGAAAGAATATTTTGCGAGAAGTCATCGTAACATGACAGAGAATAATTTAAAACAGGCATTAGTGCCAGAAGATTGTACTGTTTTATATAACGAAAATGGAACAGCACCGGGAATGGTCATTCATGCAAAAGAAGGGAAGAAAGTAGTTTTACTCCCAGGACCTCCAAATGAACTGCTTCCAATGTTCCATGATCAGGTAGAACCGATCATAAAAGAATTAAGTTCAGAGGTATTATACTCCGATGTTGTGAAGATTGATTGTATGGGAGAAAGCCGCGTTGCAGCAGAGATTGAAGATTTGATCGAAAAGCAGACGAATCCTACAGTTGCCCCATATGCCAAATTAGGAGAAGTTCATCTTCGAGTGACAGCAAAAGCGGTAAGTGAAGATGAAGCAAAGAAGCTTGTTACACCAATAACAGAAGAATTATACAGAAGATTTGGTCATAAGATATTTACGACAAAAGAAGATGAAACATTAGAAGATGTTGTGGTTGATATGTTAAGTAAACATCATTATACGATCGCAGCAGCAGAATCCTGTACAGCAGGAATGTTTACAGCAAGGTTAGTTAATGTTGCAGGAGCATCGGATGTCTTAAATGAAAGTTTTATTACATATGCAAATGAAGCTAAGATGAAATATCTTGGAGTAAAAGAAGAAACTCTAAATACCGTTGGAGCAGTTTCAGAAGATACGGCCAGACAGATGGCGGAAGGTGTTGCACGACAGGCTGGTTCAAATGTCGGTGTTGGAATCACAGGTCTTGCTGGACCGGGCGGTGAAACACCTGAGAAGAAGGCAGGACTTGTTTACATCGGTGTCAGTGTTAATGGAAAGACGAAAGTAAACAAATACCAGTTAAACGGTAACAGACAGAAAGTCAGAGAAACAGCTGTATGCAGAGCGTTAACTATGGTAAGACATGCATTGGTTGAAGAGTTTCTATGAGAATCATCATAAGAAAAAGGATCACGAATAAAAATCGAACAAATATTCGCTCGAACACTTGTTTTTTAGTGTAAGGATATGCTATACTCTAAACAGGAAATTAAAAGATAGAAGAATATAAGATAAATATTTGAAATTAAAAGGAGTAAACATATATGAAACAGGAAGAGAAATTAAAGGCATTGGATGCCGCATTGGTTAAGATCGAGAAAGACTATGGTAAGGGATCTGTCATGAAACTTGGAGAGTACCAGGCAGACCGTACGATCGAAGTAACACCAACAGGTTCTATCAGTCTTGACATCGCATTAGGAGTAGGTGGAGTACCTAAGGGACGTATCATCGAGATTTATGGACCTGAATCTAGTGGTAAGACAACAGTAGCACTTCATATGGTAGCTGAAGTCCAGAAGAGAGGCGGGATTGCAGGATTTATTGATGCAGAGCATGCCCTTGATCCGGTCTATGCAAAGAATATCGGGGTTGACATTGATAACCTTTATATCTCTCAGCCAGATACAGGAGAGCAGGGACTTGAAATCACAGAGACAATGGTAAGATCTGGAGCGATCGACATCATTATCGTCGATTCTGTAGCTGCATTAGTACCGAAGGCAGAGATTGATGGAGATATGGGAGATTCTCACGTAGGTCTTCAGGCAAGATTGATGTCACAGGCACTTCGTAAGTTAACAGGTGTTGTAAGTAAGTTTAACTGCACAGTTATCTTTATCAATCAGTTGCGTGAGAAAGTTGGAGTCATGTTTGGAAACCCAGAGACAACAACTGGTGGACGTGCACTTAAGTTCTATTCATCTATCCGTTTAGATGTCAGAAGAACAGAGACATTAAAACAGGCAGGAGAGATGATCGGTAACAGAACAAGGATTAAAGTAGTGAAGAATAAGGTGGCTCCTCCGTTTAAACAAGCAGAATTTGATATTATGTTTGGAAAAGGAATTTCCAAGTATGGAGATATTTTAGATCTTGCAGCAGATGCAGATATCATTCATAAGAGTGGTGCATGGTATGCATACAACGGAGAGAAGATTGGACAGGGTAGAGAGAACAGCAAGAAGTACTTAGAAGATCACCCGGATATCGCAGAGACAGTGGAACATGCAATCCGTGTCCACTATGGACTGTTAGAGGAAGATGCTGAGAATACCAACAACGATCCTAAGGCAGAGACTCAGGTTTCTGAAGAATAATGATCATTACGAAACTAGATAAAGTAGGAACAAAGCAGGTCAGGCTTTTCTTCGATGAAGAAAAGTACTGCCTGCTTTACTATAATGAGATAAGACGATTGGGATTCCATGAACAAGACGAGATCGGACAGGAAGAATTTGAAGAATTAAACAAATTACTGTTGCATCGGGCGAAGTTAAAAGCTATGTCATTGTTAAAATATCAGGATCGTACAAAAAAGGAATTAAAAGAACGTCTTATGAGAGCCGAATTTCCAGAATTTATTACGGAAGGGGCAGTTGCGTATGTGGAGTCATTTGGATATATCAATGATGAAGAATATGTACGCCGCTACATGGAATACAAGTCAGGAAGTAAGAGTAAGATTCAGATTAAGATGGACCTCGGAAGAAAGGAATCACTGCGGAGACATTAGAGAGGGTCTTTGAGGAATATGAATACGAAGAAGATGATATCTTGGAAGAACAGGTTAAGAAGAGGATCCGGCAAAAGGGTTCCGTCACTAAGGAGAATTTTCAGAAATATTACGGATATTTTTGCGAGAAAAGGATTTAATAGCGGCAAAATATTAGATTTATTACGGAAATACATGGAAGATTAAATAAATTACAGGCTAAATATTAAAAAAATATAAAGAATTCATCATTTGGTTGCATATTGACAGATAAAATTATATAATTTGAGTCAAAGGGTGTAACAAAGCAGATGACGACGATATCTGGAAGGAATATATGATCCGGATATGGTTCCAATTATAAGGAGTATCATTTATATGAGAAAGAAATCACATATTTCATTAGCAGGGCAGATTATGGATCTATGGAACTTGACAATGTATTCGATTATAGATTACCGTTTTATGTAGGAAGTATCTGGCCAGACTGCAGACCATCATTTGTGACGACACCTCATAAGTTTGATATTACATTTGATGATATTGAACGTAAGATTTCAAAATTTATTGCCAATTACGATAAAGATAAGGGAATGAATATGCGACGTTGTGCAGGTCTTGGTGTGATCATTCATTACATTGCAGATTATTTACATTCCCACATAATGATCATTATCCAGGCAATGTAAAGGATCATTGCTATTATGAACGTGATCTGAAGTTTGGAATGAGAGCATTTCTTCAGACAGAAGAAGCAGCACAGATCAAGGAGCATGTTGCGGCATATGATTCTGTGGAAGAATTGACATCATATATTAGAAGTATTCATAATTCTTATATGAAGCTTGCACATACCGTAGAAGAAGATATCAGATATATCGTACATGCATGTACAACCGTTGTGAAGAGTGTACTGAATATGGTAAGTTATGCAGTTGGTACAAGTGTGATGAATATTCAGTATGTATAGGACAAGGAATTGAAGATAAAATAATAAAGAAAAAGGGCAAAGACAGACAGAGATGATTTGTTTTTGCTCTTTTATTGAAATCAGTTTGTAAAAAATGATAAAAATATGATGCAAGTATGATGCAAAGAATTCGTAAAATAGAAAAGGTTTTGGGCAGCATACAAAAACAATAAGGAAAATCAATAAAACAATAAGGAGAACAATTATGGTGAACATCATGGTCGTAGAAGATGAAAAGCCAATTTCAAATCTGATTGCACTAAGTTTAAAGAAAGCCGGCTATCATAGTGAATGTGCTTATGATGGGTTAGAAGCAATTGATATGCTGGAAAAGAATTATCCAGATTTGATCTTACTAGATATCATGCTGCCGGCTGATGGGTTTGAAATTTTAGAATACGTAAAACCATTAGAGATACCAGTCATTTTTCCTGACAGCAAAAGGAGATCTTAATGACAGAGTAAATGGTCTGCGATATGGAGCAGAAGACTATATTGTAAAACCATTTGAGATTATGGAATTATTGGCAAGGATTGAGGTTGTATTAAGACGATATCACAAATTAGATCGTATTATCAATATATTAGGTTTAGAAACGACACAGATGCAATGTGCGTAAAAAAAGAAGGGAAAGAAATTAACTTGACCAAGAAGGAATATGATACATTATTGCTGTTTGCAAGGAATCCTGGAAATGTATTATTCAGGGAAATAATTTATGAACGTGTTTGGGGTGGAGATTACATTGCGGGAAGCAGGACGGTAGATCTTCATGTGCAGAGAGTTCGAAAGAAAGTTGGCTGGGAAGATTTTTTGATCACTGTGCCAAGATGGGATACCGTCTGGAGGTACCAAGATGAAATTTCGTTGGAAATTAATGATCATAACAATGTTGATCGTTTCATTTTCATTTGGATTTGGAGGAATGTTGCTGATTCAATATTCATATCAAGCATCTATCAAACAAGAAAAAAGAGCAGCAAGGAATTCTTACGAAATGATCTTAAGAATGTTAAAAGAAATTAATGAGATGGATGATACGTATCAGAATCAAACATTTGCGAGTGTATTGAAACGATTAAACTGGCAGGGCTTGCTAAGAGACAGCTCAGTTCGATTATTAAAGGAACAACATGGAGAGGTTCAATGGAAGCAGCCACTTTATTACAATCGTAAAAATGATAATTTTAGGAGAAGCAATGGTTTTTCAACGAAACAGGGAAAAGCGGTAGTATTCCAAAATAAAAATAAAGTATATTATCAGATTACTAGTAAGATTTCTTATGGAAAGGAAACTATGGTTTTTCAGGGGGCATATGATATTTCA
>ENA-OQJH01000901-OQJH01000901.1-human-gut-metagenome-genome-assembly--contig:-NODE-901-length-14247-cov-1.386261_pt1 | contig 14247 bp, 21 predicted proteins | sample MGYA00242597_ERZ504763 | MGnify/ENA primary metagenome ERZ504763 (study PRJEB26092, sample SAMD00036359) | human gut metagenome | host: Homo sapiens | study: EMG produced TPA metagenomics assembly of... | reverse complement strand
CAAAGGTAGACATTTTTTTGAAACCTACAATAGCAAGAGTATCTTTTTTCCGAAAAAGTGTGTTTATTAAGAATTATCATGTACATTTGCAAGCATTACTATAAATAGAAAATAGAATGAAAAATACACCAATCGAACGAAATGTGATTGACGAAACGATTAATGAGTTTCAAATTGTCGACTTTTCGAAGGCTACTATCCGTGAAGTGAAAGCGATAGCTTCAAAGGCGGAAGCAGTATCAGGCGTTGAATTTATCAAGATGGAAATGGGTGTTCCGGGACTTCCGGCCTCTGCCGTAGGAGTAAAAGCGGAAATCGAAGCGCTGCAAAACGGAATTGCCAGCCTGTATCCCGATATCAACGGATTGCCGGAACTCAAAAAAGAAGCGTCCGACTTTATCAAAGCATTCATCAATGTAGATTTAAGCCCGGAGGGATGCGTACCCGTTACCGGCTCTATGCAGGGAACATTCGCTTCGTTCCTTACTTGCAGCCAGTGCGATGAAAAGAAAGACACGATCCTGTTTATCGATCCGGGATTTCCCGTACAGAAACAGCAGTTGGTAGTGATGGGACAAAAGTATGAGACATTTGATGTCTACGACTACCGCGGTGACAAGCTGAAAGAAAAGCTGGAAAGCTATCTGAGAAAAGGAAATATATCGGCTATTATCTACTCAAACCCCAATAACCCGAGCTGGATTTGCCTGAAAGACGAAGAGTTGCGCATCATCGGCGAACTTGCCACCCAATATGACGTAATCGTACTGGAAGACCTGGCATACTTTGCAATGGATTTCCGTCAGGATCTGAGCACTCCTTATCAAGCTCCGTTCCAGCCTTCGGTAGCTCACTACACAGATAATTATGTGTTGCTGATTTCCGGTTCCAAAGCCTTCAGCTATGCCGGACAACGTATCGGCGTGAGCTGCATTTCCGATAAGTTGTATCACCGCAGCTATCCCGGACTGACGAAGCGTTATGGCGGGGGAACATTCGGCACGGTCTTCATCCACCGCGTACTCTATGCACTGTCTTCCGGCACAAGCCACTCCGCACAGTATGCGATGGCTGCCATGCTGAAAGCTGCCAATGAAGGTCAATACAACTTCCTCAGCGAAGTGAAGGTATATGGTGACAGAGCGCAGAAGTTAAAAGAGATTTTCCTCCGTCACGGATTCTATCTGGTATATGACAATGACTTGGGCGATCCGATTGCCGACGGATTTTACTTCACCATCGGCTATCCGGGAATGACAAGCGGCGAACTTGCCAAAGAACTGATGTACTATGGAGTGAGCGCCATTTCACTGGTCACCACCGGAAGCCACCAGGAAGGATTACGCGCGTGTACCTCTTTTATTAAAGACCACCAGTACGCACAGCTCGACGAAAGAATGAAGCTGTTTGCCGAACATCACCCGATTGCCTGACAGCCGAATAGCGTATTTATGCCGGAACTGATGTTCATGTCAGATGCGGATATTCATAAAAGCTGCTCTTAAAACAAAAAAAATGGGAAAGTATGGCTATTATTCCATTTCTTTTCTTATATTAGTGGCACGAATATCAATCTGATGGCATGAATATAGACTCTGACATATTTAAAATTCAATCGAATAATGTATTGCCATCACGAGGAAAGATTCTCATCTCCGAACCTTTCCTTCGTGATGCCACATTCGGCAGATCTGTAGTTCTGTTGATCGACCATACCGAAGAAGGCAGCATGGCTGATTATCAACAAACAACTGCCGATATTTGTCAACGACATTATCAAAGAATTCAAGTATATCGAAAATATACCTTTATACAAAGGCGGACCTATCGCTACAGATACCCTGTTCTACCTTCATACACTGGCAGACATTCCGGGTGCCATACCTATCAGCAAAGGACTGTATCTGAACGGTGACTTTGATGAGATAAAGAAATACATACTGCAAGGAAACAAAGTAGACCGCTACATCCGCTTCTTCCTGGGATACTCCGGCTGGGAAAGTGAACAACTGAGCACCGAACTCAAAGAGAACACATGGCTCGTCTCCAAAGAAGAGAATGCCTATCTGATGAACGGAGACACCAAGGATATGTGGAAACAAGCCTTGGAGAAACTAGGCAGCAAGTATGAAACCTGGTCACGCTTTCCGCAAGTGCCGACTTTCAATTAATGTCTCTTCGGATTCAGATACTGGAAGATAGCAGCATCTTTGTAACATCCACCGACCTGTAACCAATCCTTCAACAGTCCGCATTGGACGAAACCGCAGGAAGTAAACAGTTTCATACAGACTTCATTGTCCGTAGCCACATGCGCATAAAGCTGAGTCAGCGACAAGAAATCGAAAGCATACTCGCACAGCAACTGCAATGCGTCCGAAGCGTAACCTTGCCGGCGATAGTCCTTGTGAACGGCAATGCCGACCTCGCCACGAGAGTGGAGAGGCACAAAATCCGTGATATCAATCGTCCCCAATACCCGATGATCGGACTTGCTCATTATCATCAGGCGCAACTGCTTGTCGGCAAACACATCACACTGGGAACCTCTATATATTGCCGCAGCACGTAGCGGGAATAAGGAACGGTAAAATTACTGATATCCCACATGGAAGGGTCATTCTCCATCTCATACATCACATCCATATCTTCCGGCTCTACCGCACGAAGATAGATGCGGTCATTACTTAAAAAAGACTGTTTCATACCGGCTTATTCTTTATTAATATGGAGTTCGTTACGAAGTCTTTTCTCGCTGGGCAGACAGAAAAGGGAAGCGGTCAGCCCAATCAGCATACAGAGATTTCCGGTGTTGCTAAGGGTCAGATAATAGCACAATACGTTGAGGACGATGGCCACTTCGAGCAATCCGAGGCGTACCATGCTCCACTGCACATAACGCTTCAATGCAAGAGGAATCGTCAGGAGGTCTATCTTCTTTTTCAGTACCAGACTGAACAGTTTCAAGGCAAGCGGCACACACAAGGCGGTCAGCAGGATGCCTGCCGTCTCCAAATAATAGGTGGCCTGTGGGTTATCGACCAAAGCTCCCACAGGAAGAAGGTCGAACTCCCCTGCCCCAAGCAAAAAGGCGGGAAGCACCCAAAAGAAAACATAACTGATATTCAAATTTCTCACTGCGCGTTTTATCTGTTCTTCCATGTTAGTTACGATATTCGTTCAAATAATTAAGTTAGATTATACGGTTCCGGTAAAAAGAGTCCGGTTGACAATACTGCGTCCCAGCGTGATCTCATCGGCATATTCCAGTTCGTCGCCAACGGAGATGCCCCGTGCTATTACGCTGAGTTTGACCCCCATCTTCTCCAGTTTACGGTAGATGTAGAAGTTGGTGGTATCTCCTTCCATCGTGGTGCTCAAAGCGAGGATGACTTCCTTGATTCCTCCTTCGGATACCCGCTGTACGAGACTTTCTATTTGCAGGTCGCTCGGTCCTACCCCGTCCATTGGCGAGATCACTCCGCCCAGTACGTGGTAAAGTCCCCGATACTGCTGGGTGGCTTCTACCGCCATCACATCGCGGATATTCTCTACCACACAGACAGTAGAGGCGTCACGCTGCGGATTGGCACAAATCTGACAAGTCTCGGTATCAGATATATTATGACATACTTTACAGTACTTTACTTCACGTTTCAGCGTAATGATGGAGTTGCCGAATGCCTCCACAGTAGCCGTGTCCTGCCGGAGCAGATGTAATACAAGCCGCATTGCCGTCTTGCGCCCGATGCCCGGAAGTTTTGGAAAATTCGCCTACTGCCTTTTCGAGCAGTACGGAAGGATATTGTTGGTTCATAGATTACGAATGAAATTCTATCTGTTTCGGGCGCAAAGATACGGATTATTGTTTTTAATACAAAGAAGTATTACCTTTGCAGCGATATGATGATATTAGTCATTATTATATGCTATTTTGCGGGCTTGTTGTTAATAGCCACATCACCGGACATAAAGGCGGATCAAATGCAGCGTTCTTTAAAGGAGAAAACAAATCACCCTGGTATATAGTCTCCTTCGGCATGATTGGCGCTACAATTTCCGGCGTGACTTTCGTATCCGTACCGGGCATGGTTCGCGGAATGGACATGACGTATATGCAGACCGTATTCGGATTCTTCTTCGGCTATATGATCGTAGCACACATATTGCTGCCTCTTTACTACAGGCTGAATCTGACAAGTATCTACGGATACCTCGGTACACGCATCGGCGTGAATGCTACCGCACCGGCTCTTTCTTCTTCCTGCTCTCCCGTATGCTGGGAACGGCAGCCAAACTATATCTCGTCTGTCTGATCCTGCATACGCACGTATTTCAGGATATGCACGTCCCTTTCTGGGTGATTGCCGTCGGCTCCGTGGCCCTCGTGTGGATATACACCCACAAAAGCGGCATCAAGACAATCGTATGGACGGACACCCTGCAAACATTCTGCCTGATCGCAGCCCTGCTATTCATCATCTACTTCACCATACAGAAGCTGGATGTAGGCTTCGACGGCATCGTACAGACCATCCGCCACAGCGAACACAGCCGCATCTTCGTATTCGATGACTGGATGTCCCGTCAGAACTTCTTCAAACAGTTCTTCAGCGGCATCTTTATCGTCATCGTCATGACCGGACTCGATCAGGACATGATGCAAAAGAACCTCTCCTGCCGCAATCTGCACGAAGCCAAAAAGAATATGTACTGCTACGGATTCTCATTCATCCCGCTGAATTTCCTGTTTCTGTGCCTAGGCATTCTGCTGATCGCATTAGCGGGACAAATGCAACTGGAACTACCGGCCATGAATGATGATATCCTTCCATGTTTGCCACACAAGGATATCTGGGACAGTCGGTACTGATTCTTTTTACCATCGGCATCATCGCCGCAGCTTTCAGCAACTCAGACTCCGCGCTGACCGCCATGACCACCAGCGTATGTATAGACCTGCTGAACACGGACAAGGACACGGAAGAAACAGCCCGCCGCAAAAGAAAGAAAGTACACCTGTCCCTCTCCATCCTGCTGGCTTTCTTTATCTGCCTGGTGGAGATGCTGAACAACAAAAGCGTGATTGACGCGATCTACATCATCGCCTCCTACACATACGGCCCTTGCTGGGTATGTTCGCCTTCGGACTGTTCACCCGGCGCCGGACTAAGGACCGGCTGGTCCCGCTCATCGCCATCGCCTCTCCGGTGCTCTGCTACGCTCTGGACTGGTGGATAAACAAAGAAACCGGATATAAATTTGGCTATGAATTGCTAATGTTGAACGGAAGCCTTACCTTTGCGGGGCTCATGCTGCTGTCCGGAAAAGAGAAAACGGTGGAAACGCCTTGAAAACAGCGTCCGGAGTTATAATAAAAAGTAGTGGAGTTTATTATAACGTGACCATAGTTTATTATAAACGATAAGAGAGTTTATTAGAAGTAGAAAAACAAAGAAATAAATGACAATAAAATGGAAATAACGAGTGCAGAATTTGTGATTAGCAACACGGACGTGAAGAAATGTCCGACTGGAGTATTTCCCGAATACGCCTTCATCGGGCGGTCGAATGTAGGAAAGTCGAGCCTTATCAATATGCTGACTGCCCGCAAAGGACTGGCGATGACCTCTGCCACACCGGGAAAGACAATGCTTATCAACCACTTCCTGATCAACCAAAGCTGGTACCTGGTCGATCTTCCCGGATACGGCTACGCCAGACGCGGACAAAAAGGAAAAGACCAGATACGTACCATCATCGAAGACTACATCCTCGAACGGGAACAGATGACCAACCTGTTTGTACTGATAGACAGTCGCCTGGAACCGCAGAAAATAGACTTGGAATTCATGGAATGGCTGGGCGAAAACGGCATCCCTTTCTCCATCATCTTCACCAAAGCAGACAAACTGAAAGGCGGATGTCTGAAAATGAATATCAACAACTACCTGCGTGAACTGAGCAGGAATGGAAGAACTTCCCCCGTATTTCATATCTTCTTCGGAAAACCGCACAGGACGCACGGAAAATCCTCGATACATAGAAAACAATCAGTAAAGAAAGATCTATAAAAATAAGTAAAACGAAAATTGAAAAAGAAACATTTTATTTATTGCATGGGTTGCATTATTCTCACTCTTTGCAAGCAACAGTCAGGCACAATCATTAAAGGATCTGCTCAACAAAGACAACATCTCCAAAGTAGTAAATGCCATCACCGGGACACCCGAAACGATAGACATGACAGGTACATGGACTTACAGCGGTTCGGCAGTAGAATTTGAATCGGACAATCTGCTGATGAAAGCAGGAGGAGCCGCAGCCGCCACGATGGCAGAAAACAAATTGAACGAGCAATTGAGTAAAGTGGGCATCAAAGAAGGACAAATGAGCTTCACGTTCAACGCCGACAGTACTTTCACCAGCACCGTCGGAAAAAAGAAACTGAGCGGCACTTATTCGTACAATGCTTCCACCAAGCAGGTAGACTTAAAGTACTTGAAACTGCTGAATCTGCATGCGAAAGTGAACTGCACTTCCAACTCTATGGATTTATTGTTCAACTCCGACAAGCTGCTTAAATTAATGACATTCCTCGGCAGCAAGACAAACAGCACAGCACTGAAAACTGTCAGCTCACTGGCTGAAAACTACGACGGGATGATGCTGGGATTCGGGTTGAAAAAATAGTGTTTTATTTGCAAAACCCAAAGTTCTGAAACGCCTTCTGGCAGGGCTCGAAAACCGAATCCTAACCGAAAGGGAAACCGAAACCTAACCAGTAGAGAAGAGTAGAGTATATAATTCTATTCTAAAGAAATAGAATTACTAAGAAAGAGAAGAAAGAATTTCGCCGCCGCCGATTCACTTTCAGAACAGAAATGAATCAGACCAGTTCATCTTTGATTCGATGTTCTCTCTGTTCTCTACGTTGTTGAATGCGTTTGTACAACTTAACAATAAATGCTATAAAGTAATTCAACTCATAAAAGGGAGTCATATGATAGAAATCAAGTTTTGTTTTCATAATAGCTGGATTTTATGGGTTTGTTCCAAATATAGTAATTTTTTATGCGATAAACAAAAAATATGAGTATTCATTAGCGTGCTGAAATGAATTAATTTAGCGAACAGAGATCGGCAGTATTCACCTCGGTGCTCACTTCTGCTCGTCTCGGTGCTCAGCGTTTTTCGCCTCGCTGCTTACTCTCATTCAGCTCGGCGCTCAGTGTTCCCCACCTCGGTGGTCAGGATTGCCAAGCCCAAGGACGATGATAAACAGAAGTTATTTTATTCCCTTTTTCGATAAAATTAACTCTGCCGACGGGATAGTTTCAGGGAAAAAACGTTACCTTTGGCGTTTGTAATCAATAAAAAGAAGGAAAAATGAAAAAGATACTTTTTTTAATGACCTTGTTAGTGGTAGGAGTAAGTTTCGCTTTTGCCCAGACTAACGCTGATATCAAGTTTGACAAAACAACACACGACTTTGGAAAGTTCTCTGAAAACAGTCCGGTAGTAAGCTGCGTATTCACTTTCACTAATATCGGTGACGCTCCTTTAGTAATTCATCAGGCGGTAGCATCTTGCGGATGTACAGTGCCCGAATATACCAAAGAACCGATCCAGCCGGGAAAGAAAGGTACAATCAAAGTAACTTACAAACGGAACAGGCAAATATCCGGGACACTTCAAAAAGTCGATTACCCTGCGTACCAACGCAAAAACTGAAATGGTACGTCTCTATATCGAAGGCGATATGACCCCGAAAGACGAGAAGTAAGAAAAAATAGACATAACGTAAAGGAGAATCTTTCGATTCTCCTTTTTTTTGTTTACTTTGAAGTCCATTAAGCATAAACTACTAAAAATATAATATGAAACAAGAAGAAGACAAATTCACCGGACTACCCGAGAACGCGTTCAGAGAGTTAAAAGCAGGAGAAGTGTACAATCCCCTGATGAGTCCTTCCAAAAATTATCCGGAAGTAAACTTCTGGTCAGTAACATGGGGTATCGCCATGGCCATCCTTTTCTCGGCAGCCGCCGCCTATCTAGGGCTGAAAGTGGGACAAGTATTCGAAGCCGCTATTCCGATAGCCATCATTGCCGTAGGAGTCTCCGGTGCAGCCAAAAGAAAAAATGCGTTAGGAGAAAATGTAATTATCCAGTCTATCGGAGCGTGTTCCGGTGTAATCGTTGCCGGAGCCATCTTTACCCTCCCGCCTTATATCCTTCAAGTCAAATATCCTGAGATGACAGTCAGCTTTATGCAGGTATTTATCAGCTCGCTGCTGGGTGGCGTACTGGGTATCCTGTTTCTGATTCCTTTCCGCAAATATTTCGTCAGCGATATGCACGGCAAATATCCTTTCCCCGAAGCAACCGCTACCACACAGGTGCTGGTGTCCGGAGAAAAGAGCGGCAGCCAGGCCAAACCGCTGTTGATGGCGGGAATGATCGGTGGATTGTATGACTTCATCGTGGCCACTTTCGGCTGGTGGAACGAGAACTTCACCACCCGCGTATGCGGAGCCGGAGAAATGCTGGCTGAGAAAGCGAAACTGGTATTCAAAGTAAATACGGGAGCTGCCGTACTCGGTCTGGGCTATATCGTCGGACTGAAATATGCTTCCATCATCTGTGCCGGATCACTGGCAGTATGGTGGATCATCATTCCGGGAATGTCCGCCATCTGGGGAGACAGCGTGCTGAACGCATGGAATCCCGAAATCACGTCTACGGTAGGCATGATGAGTCCCGAAGAAATCTTCAAGTATTACGCCAAGAGCATCGGTATCGGCGGTATTGCATGGCGGGTGTCATCGGTATCATCCGTTCATGGGGAATCATCAAGAGTGCCGTCGGACTGGCTGCCAAAGAAATGGGCGGTAAAGGCAATGTAGAAAAGAATATCGTGCGTACACAGCGTGATCTTTCGATGAAAATCATCGCTATCGGCTCTATCCTACGCTGATTCTGATCGTGCTGTTCTTCTACTTCGATATCATGCAGGGAAATATCGTCCATACGCTGGTAGCGATTGCGCTGGTAGCAGGCATTTCCTTCCTGTTCACAACGGTAGCTGCCAATGCGATTGCCATTGTAGGCACCAATCCGGTATCGGGAATGACATTGATGACACTGATTCTGGCTTCCGTAGTGATGGTAGCTGTCGGACTGAAAGGTCCTTCGGGCATGGTGGCCGCACTTGTGATGGGTGGCGTAGTATGTACGGCACTGTCTATGGCGGGCGGTTTCATCACCGACTTGAAGATCGGTTACTGGCTGGGTAGTACGCCTGCCAAACAGGAAACATGGAAATTCTTGGGAACCATCGTTTCTGCTGCTACAGTAGGCGGTGTAATGATTATACTGAACAAGACATACGGCTTCACCAGCGGCGCACTGGCTGCACCACAGGCCAATGCGATGGCTGCCGTTATCGAACCGCTGATGAGCGGCGTAGGTGCCCCCTGGCTGCTGTATGGCATCGGTGCAATCCTTGCTATCGTGCTGACATTCTTCAAGATTCCCGCACTGGCCTTTGCGCTGGGTATGTTTATTCCGTTGGAGCTGAATGTGCCGCTGGTAGTAGGCGGTGCCGTCAACTGGTATGTAACAAGCCGCAGCAAGGATACGGCACTCAATACGGAAAGAGGTGAAAAAGGTACGTTGCTGGCATCCGGTTTCATTGCCGGAGGCGCATTGATGGGAGTAGTGAGCGCGGCAATGCGTTTCGGCGGTATCAATCTGGTCAACGAAGCCTGGCTGAACAATACCTGGTCGGAAGTGTTAGCATTAGGAGCTTACGCTTTATTGATCCTCTACTTTATCAAGGCTTCCATGAAAGTAAAATAAGATGAGGAAACTGTTATCTGTTATAGTATCACTTATGACTGCAATGACATTTGCACAACAGCCCGTCGAGCTACCTTTGTGGCCCGACGGTGCTCCCAACTCCAACGGACTGACCGGCGGGGAAAAGGAAGTGTCACCCCACAGAATCAGCAATGTCACCGACCCCACCATAACCGTTTACCGTGCACCGCAGCCGAACGGAATGGCTGTCATCATGTGTCCCGGAGGTGGCTACAGCCGCCTCGCCATGGATCATGAAGGACACGATATGGCACCCTGGTTCTGCGGACAGGGCATCACTTACGTTGTATTAAAGTACCGGATGCCGAACGGTCATTGCGAAGTCCCCTTATCGGATGCGGAAAGAGCGATTCGCATCGTACGCGAGCATGCCGGAGAATGGAATATCCATCCCCGCAAATAGGAATCGATGGGAGCATCCGCCGGAGGACATCTCGCCTCTACCCTTGCCACCCATTACAGTGCGGCCATTCGCGTCCCGACTTTCAGATTTCTGCTTTATCCGGTGGTCACCATGACGCAAAGTACTCATGGCGGTTCGAGAAAAGAGCTTCTGGGCGGAAATCCGACCGCAGAACAAAAGGTACTCTTCTCCAACGAACTGCAAGTGACATCCGATACTCCGCAAGCCTTTATCGTCCTGTCTTCTGATGACGGTGCCGTGCCTCCTTCCAACGGAGTGAACTATTATCTCGCTTTACAGAAAAACAATGTTCCCGCATCGCTTCATGTCTACCTACCGGCGGACATGGCTGGGGATTCCGGGACAACTTCAAGTATAAGCAACAATGGACACAGGAACTCGAAAAGTGGTTGCGTGAGGGTGTCGTATTTCCGAAGGAGACAGCACCGATGTTGAGAATCGGAAAGACGTACCTTGGAACAAAGTATGTAGCCAACACACTGGATCAGGGAACGGAAGAAAAGTTAATCATCCTGCCCCAAACGGTAGATTGCCTTACTTTCGTCGAATATACGCTGGCTCAGGCGATGGGGTCTTCTTTTGCCGATAATCTGCAAAAGATACGTTATCGGGACGGTGTGATCGACGGATACACTTCGCGGTTGCACTATACCTCCGACTGGATTGAGAACGGTGTCCGCCAAGGATTTCTGGAAGACGTTACTGCACAAAACAGTACGCAGACCACCAAACTGTCTCTCTCTTATATGTCCACCCATCCCCAAAAGTACAGGCAACTGGCGGATTCGCCGGAGAACGTGAAACGGATGGCCGAGCATGAAAAGGCATTGTCCGGGAAAAAGGTACACTGGCTGCCTAAAGGCAAACTCTCCGACGCAGGACTTCCGTGGATCATGGACGGTGATATCATTGCCATCACCACGAATCTTTCGGGACTGGATGTAGCTCATGATAGGATAGCCAGAATATATAACGGAAAGTTGCATTTGCTTCACGCCTCTTCTACGCTTGGCAAGGTTGTTGTCAGCGAAGAGCCTCTCAGCCAAATGCTTCACAATAATAAATCATGGAGCGGCATACGTGTCGTCCGGATGTCTCACCCTTAAAACAAATGATTATGAAACGAGTAAAACATTTCCTTCTCGCGTCGTGTCTGTTGCCTACTTTTCTGGGAGCACAGGGAGTGGCAAGCGCCTCTTTTCTGGAGATTACTCCGGATGCCCAATCGGCAGGTATGGCCGGCACAGGACTGGCTATCACTGACAATGGAAGCACGGCTATCTTTCATAACGCTTCCACCATGCTTTCTCGCAGGATGTAATGGGTGCCAGCTACTCATACGCTGACATAAATAAAGACTTTGGAATGCATAGCGCATCCCTTTTCTACCGCATCGGACGGGAAGGGAAGCACGGATTAGCGTAGGATTCCGTCACTACAAGGATGCTGATTTTCATTGGCAGGACGGTGCAGAAGATCATGCCCGCGCATGGAACGTGGAAGCCGCATACTTCAGAAATGTAGCCAAGAACCTGTCCCTTTCATTAACACTCAGATATCTGCAGGCAAAAGCTATAAGGATGCGGACAGCAAAGGATCAGTCTCCGTGGACCTCGGTGCCAGCTACCATCGCAGCATGGGTATTCTGGACGAAATGGCTTCATGGACAATCGGATTTCAAGCCGCCAACCTGGGTAGCAAGCTGGACGGACAGAAACTGCCTGCCCGACTGGGACTGGGTGGTGCCATCGACCTGCCGTTCAGTATGGACAACCGCTTGCAGGTGGCTCTTGACTTCAACTACCTGCTCCCGTCCGAGTACCGCCATCTTCAAGCCGGCATCGGAGCGGAATATAATTTCCTGAAATATGGAATTATCCGCGGAGGATACCACTTCGGGGATAACGACAAAGGAACAGGCAACTACGGTACACTGGCTGCGGAATCAACTTCTGGCCGATTCGCGCAGATTTCTCTTATGCACTGGCTGATAAAGACTGTTTCATGCATAAGACATGGCAGCTCGGCATTGGAATCGTTTTCTAGGTTTTTCCTTCGGGCAGTCCGCTAAGTTTTATCATTGAGCAGAGTCTGCTGGGTTCTTTCATTGAGCAATCTGCTGATTTTTTTCGTTCAGCAGCCTGTTAAGCTCGCCTTCGAGGCGTTGCTTTACTTCGTCCATAGGCACTTCGTGCTTCAGCTCCTGACGAAGAGAAGTGACGCCTTTATCTATAAAGCCACAAGGATGAATATAGCTGAAATAGCGTAAATCCGTATTCACATTCAGAGCCAGTCCGTGCATGGTGACGTAATGACTGCTCCTCACTCCGATCGCACAAATCTTACGGCACGGGGCGTACTCCCCTCCAGCCAGACACCTGTTGCTTTTTCAAGCCGTCCCGCTTCAATGCCATAGGAGGCACAGACACGTATCACAGCCTCTTCGAGCAGGTGCACATATTCCTTCAGCCCCAGATGAAACTCTTCCAGATTCAAGATCGGATAACAGACTAGCTGTCCGGGACCATGATACGTGATATCCCCTCCCCGATCTATATGGAAAAGGGTAGCCTGAATGGCTTTCAGCTGATCGTCATTCAACAGCATATTCTTTTCTTTTCCGCTACGTCCCAAAGTATAGACGTGCGGATGTTCGCACATAATAATACGGTTTTCATACGGTTCTCCCTGCGCTTTTGCGCAGACAAGGGTATCAAACCATTCTGTCTGCGCTGCCATGCCTCGGCGTATGAATCAAATTCCAGTCTACCTATAACAGTTTCATTAAGACAAAGTAAGAAAAATAAAAAGAAAAATCGTACATTTGCGGACCGAATATAACAAGCACTCTAAACCAAAGATAACAAACACTCTTATGAAAATGGAAGTTCCACAAGTAGATTTGCCTCTGGAGGTGTTGGCATGGACTAAAGTAACCGAAGATATTCTGAACATCTACAAACAATCGTGCCGGCTGCAGGCGTGTATTTTCGCCATCTGTACGGAAGGAACCATGAAAGTCTCCATCAATCTGTTGGAATACGAGGTTCACCCGAATGATCTGATTACATTACTTCCCGGAACAATCATACAGTTCCGTGAGAAAGCGGAAAAGGTTAGTCTTTGTTTTGCCGGATTCTCTGCGAAATGTATCGGACATATCAACTTGCTGACCACCATCGGGAACGCTTATCCCAAGCTGATAGAACAGCCGATCATCCTCTTTCCGAGAATATCGCCGACTATCTGAAGGAATATTTTGCCTTGTTGTCTCATGCCAGTTGTGACGAGTCTTTCAAGATGAACTCCAAACTGGCGGACTTATCACTCCAGACTATTCTGACAAGTGTCCAGCTGATGTACCGGAATTATTCGGGAAACAATCATTCGAACCGCAAGAAGGAGATTTGCCGGAAGCTGATTCAACTGATCACTGAGCACTACAAAGATCAGCGTTGTGCACAGTTCTATGCCGATCAGCTGGGAATCTCTCTGCAACATCTGAGCACTACCGTAAAACAAGTGACGGGGAAAAGTGTATTGGATACTATTGCTTATATTGTCATTATCGACGCCAAAGCGCAGCTAAAGGGTACGGATATGACTATTCAGGAGATAGCTTATTCGTTGAATTTCCCGAATCCCTCTTTCTTCTGCAAGTTCTTCAGACGGCACGTAGGGATGTCACCGCTGGAATTTAGAAATAGTTGAGGTTTGTAATCAAAACCTATATCATGGATAGAGGCTACATATAACCAATCTTCATTATATTTAGGCACGAATTACGCGAATTACACAGTTCTAAAGGTTTAAAATCCGTGTTAATCCGCGTAATCCATGCCTAATTTAAAGTTATAAAGGAACTTACCACGCTCCTTTCGATGTTTAAATCTTCCTTCTTCCCAACTCAACGAATTGACACTACACTCACACTGGAG
>ENA-OQJH01000900-OQJH01000900.1-human-gut-metagenome-genome-assembly--contig:-NODE-900-length-14255-cov-1.597749_pt1 | contig 14255 bp, 22 predicted proteins | sample MGYA00242597_ERZ504763 | MGnify/ENA primary metagenome ERZ504763 (study PRJEB26092, sample SAMD00036359) | human gut metagenome | host: Homo sapiens | study: EMG produced TPA metagenomics assembly of... | reverse complement strand
AGAAGTGCAGAGGGTAGCTAAAAATGAAATAGCAACGTGTGACAGCAGTGTGACGACAATACTTGCCATCACACTGCTGTCACACGTTGCTGTCACGGTCTTATGATTTTAATATCAGACTATTATCACTCGTTTGGTGACAGGTGACAGCAATTTTTCAAATATATTTCTTTATGTAGACCGATTATTTCGTCAGAAGACGGATACTTCCTGCTTTCACTCCGCCGGCTTTGGCAGTCAGAATAATTTCTCCGGCTGTTTCATTTGTTTGTACGATAGCTGTAAGCATTCCGTTGAAAGCGTGCATCTTCGGAAGATGGAACAGGTCGAGACTCGTGGGGTCACCGTTGGCTCCGGCACGGTATTTTCCGGCACCTTTGACGGAGAAGTTGATCAGACGACTGTCGGCAGGGCAGAGGTTGCCGTCTTTGTCCACCACTTTCACTGTCACATAAGCGAGGTCTTTGCCGTCTGCCGTCAGTTCGTTCCGGTTGCTGACCAGTTCGATGTGATGAGGCTTGCCTGCGGTGCGTACACTCTTTTCTGCTACTGCTTTTCCGTCTTTATCGTAGGCTACTACTTTCACTTCACCCGGTTCATATATGGCATCCATCCACATCAGACGGTAGCGGCTTTTCAGTGAACTGTTGTTCTTGCTTTGTTTACCGTAGCTTTTTCCGTTGATAAACAGTTCGGCAGCAGGGTAGTTGGTGTAAACAAATACCGGAGTTACTTCACCTTCGCGTCCCGGCCATGTCCAATGCGGCAGGATATGCAGTGTTTCCGCTTCCTTATTCCATATGCTGCGATACAAGTAATAGCGGTCTTTGGGGAGACTGGCAAGGTCGATAATACCGAACATGGAACTATGATTGGGCCAGGCATCAGTATCATAAGGGGAAGGCTCACCCAGATAATCGAAGCCGGTCCATACAAACTGTCCGATGGTCCAGTGATGATCGTCCGCCAAAGCGAAGTCCTCATCGGGGATGTTGGACCATGAACATGCCTCTACGTCATAAGAAGAACATTGATGATCATCGTACTGGGCACTTTTCTTATCTTTTACGGGAAACTTGTAGACACCGCGTGAGCTGACGGTGGACGCAGTTTCACTACCCAGAATAAGATTTTGCGGAAGTTTGTCATACGCCTCCTGATAGCGATTGGCGCGGTAGTTCAGACCGGGGATATCGATCATGGCAGCAAATCCGTTGGCTAGAACACAAGTCACTTGGTCCATGCCGCAGGTAACGGGGCGGGTAGGGTCTTCACGGTGGCAGATATCTTGCAGGAACTTGGCTACTTTATATCCTACAGGGCTGCATTGCGTGGGGACTTCATTACCGATACTCCACATCACTACACAGGGATTGTTACGATAGTTGTGCAGCATATTCACCATATCGCGTTCTGCCCATTCGTTGAAGTAACGGTGATATCCGTTTTCACACTTGGCGATGTCCCATTCGTCGAACGGTTCGATCATCATCATGAATCCCATTTCGTCGCACAATTCCACGAGTTCGGGAGCCGGCATATTATGGGAAGTACGAATGGCGTCGCATCCCATATCCTTTAAGAGTGTGAGCTGGTGGCGAAGTGCCGCTACGTTGATGGCCGCACCCAGCGGACCTAAGTCATGGTGGTTGCATACACCTTGGAATTTGCGGTGTTTTCCGTTCAGGTAGAAACCTTTGTCGGCAATGTATTCAATGCTGCGGATACCGAAGCGGGTAGAGTATGTATCTACCAGTTGGTTGTCTGCGTACACTTTCGATACAGCCTTGTAAAGAGCGGGGCTTTCCGGCGACCAGAGTTGAGGCGCGTTGACGATGAAGTTTTGTTCAAACGGCTGCCCGTGATTGATGCGGCCTTTGTTTTCTTTGCGGGTCACTACCTTTCCATCCGGTGACAGGATTTCTGTCTCTATACGGATTTCTGTCTTTTCGCTGGCATTCTCTATCTTGGTTTGCAGGCGTACGGCGGCAAATTCATCACTGACATGCGGGGTAGTAATCTGCGTGCCCCATACCGGAATGTGTACTTTTTCCGTCACGATCAAGTGGACGTTGCGGTACAGACCTGCTCCCGGATACCAGCGTGAAGACTGGGGGCGGTTTTCGAGGCGTACCGCCAGTGTATTGTTCTTTCCGTCTTTATTCAGGAAAGGGGTGACGTTGCAATGGAAAGAGTTGTAGCCGAAGGGCCAGAAGCAAGCCTCCTGTCCGTTGACGTATACACGCGCTTCACTCATTGCTCCGTCGAACAGGAGAGTGACTTCTTTGTCGGCGGGAACGTCGAAGCTGGTGCGATACCATCCGGTTCCGACATAAGGCAGTCCTCCGGTACGTCCGGTTTTCAGTGATGCCTTCTTCTCAAAGTTCTGTGTGACTGCTACGTTTTGCAGGTCGTTGTTCATGTCGAAAGGTCCGAAGATGGCCCAGTCATGCGGATAACGACCGATTCCCATTTAGTATCATTGTAGTCAGTCTGCACAGCTTCCGGAAAATCTCCTTTACTGAATTTCCAGTTCTTTTCGAGCAGCGTCTCGCTGCGCTGTGCCTGTAGCATACAGGCTGCGCTCATCAAAAGTACAGTAAACAACTGTTTCTGGTGTTTCATGTTCATTCTCACTTTTCGGTATATAAATAAGGATTGGATTACAAATGTAGGAAAAATGTCGGTTACACTTGTAAATCTCCCCGTCTTTTTGTTCCTTTGCTCTATATTTATAAAACAGAATAGTTCGGAATGAAAAAACTAATTTATCTGCTTTTGTTACCATTGGCTCTGGCAGTGGCAGCCTGTGGCGGTAAGAACGGAAGTTCAAATAAAGAATCGGTATTGGCAAGGCAAGACAGTGTAGATGCTCACGGGTTGCAGCGTATGCAAAGTTCAAAAGCTGAAACTGATATTAAGTTTAAGGGAAGAGACTATCATTCGCTGGTTTCGCGTACTCCTGACGAAGTCTGCCTCACGTCTCCAATGAGATGGGGGATACGTATGTAGACAATAAAATAGTGTTGCGCATCACCCGGGGAAGTGAAAACGTACTCAACAAGACATTTACGAAGAACGACTTTTCATCGGTAGTCGACGCGAAATTCCTTTCAAAATCCATACTTGAAGGAATCGTATATGACAAGACCACACCGGAGGGAATTGTCTACGCCGCCAGTGTGTGCTATCCGCAGACCGATTTGTATGTTCCGCTTTCCATCACTGTAACGGCCGATGGAAAAATGAGCATAAAGAAAGTAGATATGTTGGAAGACGATTATACGGAAGAAACACCTGAATAGACTTGTGAATGGGGATATAAGACGTTTTCTGACAGAAGAATTGCACAAATGTGAAAGCATTTGAGACAAACGAAAGGCAGCCGTAAGGGTTGCCTTTCGTATTTTTGCACCGTCGATAAACTTAATACCGGATAGAATGAAAAAATACATTTTGGTTATTTATATGATGGCGGCAGGATGCACGATGCTGACTGCTCAGACTAAAAATACGCAAACACTGATGCCACTCACCGAACGGGTAAACGTACAGGCTGACTCTGCACGTATCAACCAGATTATTGACGGTTGCTGGGTAGCTGTCGGGACGAATAAACCTCATGCCATTCAGCGTGATTTACCAACCTGTTTGATGGCAAGCCCTCCTATCGCTTTGAACTCAAAACCGAAGACAATACACTGGAAGGTTATGCGAAAGGAGAAACGAAAGGACGTGCCGAGTTTTCATATTGCTATGCAACTTCCGACGATTTCAGGGGATTACCTGCCGACGTTTATCAGAAAGCACAGATCACAAAGACAGTTTATCATCACGGGAAGGGAGCTTGTCCGCAAGGAAGTTCCCGCGACTATGAGTTTTCGGTTTTTATTCCTTCTTCTTTAGACAGCAATGTCTCCACCATCTTTGCCCAATGGCACGGAATGCCCGACCGGACGCTGGTCCAGACTCCTCAGGGCGAGGTGAAGAACTGACTGTTGACGAATTTGTAGAACTGGAAAAAACGACCTTCTTCAAAAAGAATGTCGGACACGAAAAAGTGGCCAGACTGGATAAACAAGGCAATCCGGTGAAAGATAAAAATGGAAAACCTGTATATAAGGCAGGAAAACCCAACGGATGGTTGGTTGAACAGGGAGGATACCCGCCATTGGCATTCGGATTTTCCGGAGGACTGTTTTATATCAAAGCAAACTCCGACCGTAAATGGCTGACAGACAAAGATGACCGTTGCAATGCAAACCCGGGAAAGACGCCCGTTATGAAACCGCTGACTTCTGAATACAAGGCATCCACCATTGCCTACAAATTACCTTTTGCCGATTTCCCGAAAGACTGCTGGATTACTTTCCGTGTCCATATCGACTGGACGGTCTATGGCAAGGAAGCGGAAACGATTGTGAAACCGGGGATGCTGGATGTACGGATGGATTATCAGGAGCAAGGTAAGAAAGTGAGCAAACACATTGTCGATAATGAGAAGATTCTGATTGGACGTAACGACGAAGACGGGTATTACTTTAAGTTCGGAATTTACCGCGTAGGTGATAGTACCGTTCCCGTTTGCTACAATCTCGCAGGATATTCGGAAAGATAAATAGGTAAATAGTTAAGGTTAAAAGTTAAGGTGAAGAGAGAGCGATCCGGATGTTCCTGAGTGGGCATCCGGATCTTTTTATGGGGTAAATTCAAGACTGAAAGTTAAAGAACACAAAAAAGAATGTGATCTCTGGTTATTCCCAAATCTTTCCTAAATCTGTATCGTTATTTGCAGTATAAAACTTATCAGATATAGTATTAACTAAAAAGAATAACGATTATGAAGAAAATTTTATCTTTGCTTGTGATGGCTATTGTAGCTATACAGTTCTCATTTGCCGGCGATGTGATTACAAAGGATATGAATCAGCTACCGCTTCCGGCACGCAACTTTATCAACCGTCATTTTACCAAACCTCAGGTGGCTCATATCAAGATTGATAAAGATCTGTTGGAGTCTGCCAAGTATGAAGTGTTATTGACGGACGGTACGGAAATAGATTTTGATAGCAAAGGTAACTGGAGGAAGTAAGTGCTAGTAAAGGGCATGCAGTTCCGGCAAGTGTTGTTCCTTCGTTTGCTGTCAGTTATCTGAAAGAGCATAACTTCACAGAGCCTGTGACAAAAGTGGAGCGTGACCGGAAAGGATATGAAGTGGAATTAAGTACCGGCGTTTCTTTCAAGTTCGACAAGAAAGGAAAATTCCTGGAAGCGGATGATTGATGATTAAATGAAAATATGATATAACCTAAATCCTAAGAATTAATTATGTTGAAGTTTAAGTTTGGCGCATGGGCAGTCGTTTTAATGCTGACTGCCTTTTCTTTCAGCGCATGTGATGATAATGATGATGAAACGTATAATCCGCCTGCCAATATCACAGAGGCATTGAAGCAACTATATCCGAATGCCAGAATGTGGAGTGGGAGATGAAAGGAGATTATTATGTAGCTGACTGCTGGGTGACTGGTGACGAACTGGATGTCTGGTTCGATGCGAATGCCAACTGGGTGATGACGGAAAACGAACTGGATAGTATCGATCAGTTAGTACCTGCCGTTTATACCGGTTTCCGTAATTCCAACTACAGTTCATGGGTAGTGACCGATGTGTTTGTATTGACGTATCCGCAGCATCCTACTGAGTCCGTGATTCAGGTGAAACAGGGAAATCTGAGATTTGCACTGTACTTTTCGCAGGAAGGAGGCTTGTTGCATGAAAGGGATATCACCAATGGCGATGATACGAATTGGCCGGTTATGGAGTAGAATTAGTTATGTACAGAGGAATGTGGACAGACACTCCTCTGTAGTCATTATATTACATTTGTTGATAATCTTTGGCCAGTCCTCCTTCGCTGGTTTCCTTATACAGTGAGGGCAGGTCATGTCCGGTTTGTTTCATTACCTGTACCACTTTGTCGAAAGAAACACGGTGCATACCGTCTGTAAAGGCTGAATAAAGATTGGCATCCAGTGCACGGGCGGCAGCATAAGCATTCCGCTCGATACAAGGGATTTGAACGAGACCGCATACGGGGTCGCAAGTCATCCCCAGGTGGTGTTCCAGCCCCATTTCCGCAGCATATTCAATCTGTGCCGGACTTCCTCCGAATAATTGATTGGCTGCTGCTGATGCCATCGCGCAGGCAACGCCGACTTCTCCCTGACATCCTACTTCCGCACCGGAGATGGACGCATTGAACTTGACAATGTTTCCAATTAGCCAGCTGTAGCCAAGGCGCGAAGAATCCGCATGTCACTGAAGTCACGGCTTTTTTTGTAAATGATAAAGTACTGCCGGCATCACTCCGCAGGAACCACAGGTAGGGCAGTCACGATCTTTCCACCGGAAGCGTTTTCTTCGCTGACTGCCAGTGCGTAAGAGAAAACGAGTCCTCTGGATTGCAGAGATTGTTTGTATCCGGTAGCACGTATATAATAGGTGGAAGCTTTTCTACGTAAGTTCAGCGGTCCGGGCAATACACCTTCCGCTTCCAGACCTCGGTGGATAGCGTCTTTCATTGTGTCCCATACTTCTGCCAGATAGTCCCATATATCCTCGTTCTCACATTCCTTGACATACTCCCAATAACTTTTTCCGGTACGTTCACACCATTGCAGGATTTCGGTCATGTTGTTCATGCCGTATACTTCCGGGCTTTCGATTGTCGGGTTGTCATTATTCTCTGCCAAAGCTCCGCCGCCGATACTGTAAACCGTCCAGTTTCCAATATCTTGTTGTCTGCATCCAGAGCGGCAAACGTCATTCCGTTCGGATGGAAGGGGAGGAAAACTTTGGGTTGCCATACGATTTCTACCGGAGCGGCAGGTTGTAAAGTATCTATGATAGCCACATCCGTCATGTGCTTTGCCTGTAGCTGCCAAACTTCCATAAAGGGTTACTTTGAAAGATGCGGCATCCGGGTGACGTTCAACAAACATTTCTGCAGCTTTACGAGGGCCCATTGTATGACTGCTGGAAGGACCTGTGCCGATTCTGTATAATTCTTTTATTGATTTCATGGATGGGTGCGCTTTAGTTAATACCATTTCTTTTTTCTGAAGTACAAATATACAATAATACCGATAACCGCCATTATAATCCAGGCAAATAAATATCCGTACCGCCAGTCCAGTTCGGGCATCCATTTGTAATTCATTCCCCACACACCGACAAGAAACGTTAGCGGGATGAAAATGGTGGATACGATGGTCAGCCGCTTCATGATATCGTTCATTCGTAAATCATTGTTCGAGATATACAGGTCGACTAATGAAGACAGTGTTTCACGGCAGATTTCAATCGTTTGTAATACAAATTGTAAATGGTCGTTCACATCATTGTAGAAGGCACGGTTTACTTTATGTATAAGGAGATTTTCTGCCCGCAACAATTTTACATATTGCTCTTTAAGCGGGAGGATGGCCTTTTTCATCAGCATATATTGGCGGCGCAGCCCCTGAATCTGAATGCCGATGTCATTCTCATTGGTAATCATCAGCAGTTCTTCTTCCAGGTCTTCAAGTGCATCGTCGATGGAAGATATCGTTGAAATGTAGTTCGCCATGATGCTGTTCAGCAATACACTGAGCAGATAATCCGTCAGACGGCTACGGATTTTCAGTATATCGTTTCTCAATGCGGCGTTGATTTCATCAAAGAAATCTGTTTCTTTTTCAAGAAAGGTAAGTACATAGTTATTTCCCAGAATGATGCAGACTTGTTGTTGGAGCAATCCGTCGAGGTCATCATCCTCTTTATGCTCATTGGGATAGAATATTTTCAGGATCAGGACAATATATTTGTCATGCTCTTCTATTTTCGTCGGGTGGTCGGCATTTAATATGTCTTGTAAAACGAGGAAGTCTATTTCAAAATGACTGCAAATCTCACGGATGGTTTCCGTATCTTTCAGCCCGTGTACCTGCAGCCAGTTGATTCGTTCGTTATCCAATGTTTCTTTGACGCTTTGGAAGGTGTCACCGGAACTTTCCTGCATCTCGGTTGCATTGTATGTGCAGAGATGTAATGGGTGGGGGTAAGGCTGTCCCCTGTGTAAATAGCTTTTCGCTTAACAGATTATTCTTCATGCTTTATTCTCGTTTTAGAAAACCACTGTAACACAAAGGTAGTGGTTTTCTAAATGAGAACAAGTTCTTCGATCGTTTTGTTTACAGATTAGTCAAAATCGACTACCGTAATTCCGGCACCTCCGAACTGGACATGCTCGTCTGCATAATGACTGACGCCCGGTACGGTGGACAGGTATTGGCGGATGAGTGTACGGAGTATTCCGGTTCCTGTTCCGTGAAGGATACGAACGCGGTCCATGCCGACAAGGATGGCATCGTCCACGAAATAAGTGATGGCTTGCAGAGCCTCGTCACCACGCATCCCCCGTACATCAATATCTTGCTTGAAATTAAGCTTCTTCTCGTACATCTGGTCATGTGTCTGACTGCTGACAAACGTACTTTTGGCTATTCCTTCCGTCTTGGGGGCAGCGTTGCTTCGTTCCAGACGGTCCAGTTTCACCGTAGTTTTAATGCTTCCGAAAGCGACGGTTGCATTTTTACCATTGATTTCCATGACCTGCCGATGCTTGTCTGTCCCTTGATCTTTACGTTCTCACCAACGGTGATAGGCATTACTTTAGGGGTAGCGGCTGTCTGTGATGCGGCAGTTTTCGGTTCGTTTTTCTTGTTTTTCTTCCGTTCCTGCTTCTCCTTCAGCTTCTCCATTTTGCGGCAATCTTTTCCTCTTGTTCTTTGGAAGTCATTGTTTCCAGAGAAGTACGGAAATCGTTCAGCTCCTGGCGCACCAGGCGGGTCTTTCTTTTTCGGCCTGAGCTTCTTTAATCGTACGGATGGTATTTTCAATGCGGGCGTCGATTCCTGCAACATTCGTTCAGCTTCTTCTTTAGCCTGTCTGATAATCTCCTTCCGTGATTTTTGCAACTCTTCCATTTCCGTCTGATAACGGGCGATGGTGTCTTCCATGTGTTTTTCCCGTTGGCGGATCGTTTGTCGTTTCCCTTCCAGTTAGCGCTTGTCGCGTACAATGTCCTGAAGATATTTATCGGCATTGATGTACTCGCTTCCTACAATTTCCGAAGCATCTGCAATGACATCTTCCGGCAATCCGATTTTCCGGGCAATCTCTACGGCAAATGAACTGCCCGGATTTCCGATCTGTAGTTGAAAGAGTGCCTGCATCAAATGGCGGTCGTAGAGCATGGCGCCGTTGACTACTCCTTCATGATCTTCGGCAAAATGCTTCAGATTCTGATAGTGAGTCGTTATTACTCCGAACGTTCCTTTCTGATTGAAACGTTTCAGCACAGCTTCGGCGATGGCTCCTCCGATTTGTGGTTCCGTACCTCCTCCGAACTCGTCGATCAGGATGAGGCTGCGTTCATTGCAGCTTTCATCATGATTTCATGTTGGTCAGGTGCGAAGAATAAGTACTCAGGTCATCTTCGATGGACTGTTCGTCACCGATATCGATGAAGATACTGCTGAACATACCTGCATGACTGCGTTCGTGCAAAGGAATCAGCATACCGCATTGCAACATATATTGCAGCAAACCGACTGTTTTTAGACAGACAGACTTACCTCCGGCATTCGGACCGGAAATGATAAGGATACGCTGCTTTTGGTTTAGTTCTATATCCAGCGGAACTACTTTTTCCCATGTTTGGCTAAAGACAGTTGCAGTAAGGGATGCACTGCCATTGTCCAATCCAATAGCTGTTTCTTTTCTACTGTCGGTTTCAGACTGTTGGTCTGTATGGCAAAATAACTTTTCGCACGGATAAAGTCAATTTCTGCCAGAAACTCATACGACTGAAGAATATCCGGAATAGACGGGCGCAGTATAGTTGAAAACTCTGTAAGGATACGAATGATTTCCCGTCGTTCATCCCCTTCGAGTTCACGAATACGGTTGTTGGCTTCTACCACCTCTGCCGGTTCGATGAATACGGTCTTTCCACTTGCCGATTCATCGTGCACGATACCTTTGATCTTTCGTTTTAATCCCGGTGCGACAGGAATAACGAGACGGCCGTCACGCATGGTTGGAGTACGTCTTTGTCTACATAGCCTTCAGACTGTGCATTACGTAGGATACTGTTTAATGAACGGGAGATACTTCCCATCGTATTGGATAGTTCCCGACGGATACGGGCCAGTTCGCTGGACGCATTGTCTTTTATTTTTCCATATTTATTAAGGATACCGTCTATCTTGCCAATCAGTTGGGGGAATACGGCAATGTCTCCTGCCAACCGCTTCAGGCTGGGGTAGGGTACATCGTTTTCCTCCTCTTCTTCATTCCGGTGTAGAAAACGTACGATATCACGAATAGTCTCTAATGAACGGCGTAGGTCAAATAGTTCTTGTTCGTCCAAATACATGCCTTCTATCCGTACCCGTTTTAGTGATGGGCGGACATCGAAGAAGAATTGATCGGGAAATCCGTCTTCTTCCTGAATGATGCGCACAAATTCAGTTACCTGGTTCAGTTTCTCTTCCACTTCTTCAAATAGCTCGGAAAAGCTCATGTCTGAAACCCGTTCTTCGCCTAAAGTGCTGAGACACTTGTCTTTCAGTAACTGCCTTATTTGGTCGAATCCTATCTTTGCTCAAAATTTGAGGATATATCATATCTTTATACTTATTATAGGCTGCAAAAATACGATTATTTCGTGAAAAAAATGTCAGATTGTTTGCAGATTTAAAAATGATTCGTACCTTTGCACCGCTTTCAACGGAAAGCACTTCTGATAAAGGAGTTTTGGAGAGGTGGCAGAGTGGTCGATTGCGGCGGTCTTGAAAACCGTTGTACTGCGAGGTACCCGGGGTTCGAATCCCTGTCTCTCCGCTTTAAGAAAATAGAAAGTCCCTGTAAATTAATACTTTACAGGGACTTTTTGTGTTTATTCCATAATTGTTTTTTATTTCTCTGCCTTATTGTCAGAAAGGTGTCGGCAGGATGAATTTATATGATAATGGTTTGTGTGTTTATCTGCTCTTCGGGTCTTCAGCTCTCCCTTCTCCTTAAAAAAGAGAGGGGGAGGAGAGCTTACAGACTTTTGCAATAACTTCTTCTGATTCGGATGGTTATATCCGGATTTATATTAATAGGTCTTTATTTGGCTTGTTTACTCTATGACAATCACCGGTAAGCGTATTGCTTCCCGTACTTCGGTCCAACTACCTGTTTTGAGTCTATACTTATAGCATACACAGAAGGTCGTAGTTGTCGGGTCGAGCCGGTTGTTGTAGAGTGCATAGGCGTTATCACCCGGATGGGCTACTTTGACATCCACTGTTTCCACTTCCATTTCTTCAGGATCATAAGGTTCTACAGTCAGGGAGTTATCATCAGCTACTTCGATAACAATCGTATTTTTCTTGATGAAGTCCGGCTGATTCTCCGGTTCTGCCGGTAATCTCTTAGTACCGATATTGATTCTTACCCGATTTTTGGTCAGAGGTACCATTGTTTTGGTGATGACAAAGTATCCGCTGCCTTCATACCCTGATGCATTATAGCTTGCAGGTTCTGCGGAACTGGTATATTTGTTTTTCTTCTGTATCTGCAATAATGCATTTCCTTTCTTTTTTACTATGGGATAAGGAGTTGCGTCGGCTATTGCTATGGGAATAAAGTAGATTTTATCCGGGTCCAGACTTCAATGACTGAAATGTCTATTTTGATAGGTACCAACGTGTATGGTTCTCCTGTCGGATAAGTAACTGTGCTGCTTTCTATCGCATAGTCTTTCGGGTCCATCTTGAGGGCATATCGGCTATAATCTTCGATAAAGTTCGTATAGTTATATTCATCCAGAAGAACTGTGTCTTCTGTGAGCGATATTGTCACCGGTTCCTCTGTCGGATTGGTTCCGCTACACGCAATCGACAGATTGCGTATATTACCGTCTTTGCCATCCAGGTCGTAAATCAAATTGTGTATATTGTTATTGTCGCTGACAATGTATACCATTTTCTCGTATCGTTCATCTTCAAAGAACTTCTTTCTGTCACTGCATCCGGCAAGAAATAGTAATGCGAGTAACAGCGACAGGATGCTTATTTTATATGTTTTCATTCTTATTCTTTTAATTTATATTCAATGCTAACGAATTGTCTCATAGGGTGATTTGTTTAATCTCCCAGCCGGGATTCTGATCCAGACCATCCACTTTTCTTATTTCATATTTGCCAATAGGTAGGAATACCATTTTACGATCTACTACTCTGTGTCTTATCCAGGGATGGTCTACCACTACCGGATAGAAGTATCCACTCATCTCATCTTTGCTGAGGTCCATCCCCTGTATCGCTTCTTTTTCGGACTCTTCGTAGATGCCCCATCGGCGCACGTCATAGTATCTTTGATTCTCATACAAGAATTCAATGGCTCTTTCTCTTTGAAGGATTTTGTTAAAGCCATCCACGCTGGCCAACTCATCATCTTTCACTCCGGGGAGTCCTACACGGTATCTGATTGGGTTGAACGCCTGCTTGATTTTGTATATGTCACGGCTTTCCTCGTAGACTTTAGTCTCTCCGTTCGATCCCTTTAGTTCGATGGAATAACTGCCCTGAAGATTATTGAGTGCTTCGCTATAAGCCAGCAGGATTTCAGCATAACGGATGATAGGGAAAATTTTCCATTAATATCCTCCGGCGAAGAGAATGCATCGTCGTCATGCACGTATTTGGTAATGACATAACCGGTGGCGGGGTAGTTGTTCACATTACCACTGGAGGAGTGCTTCCCATCCGTTACAGAAGAGTTGTCATATTTAATCATCTGCTCCTTTTAGCATCGCTTCCGCTGTATGAGCGGGCTTTCCAGAAACGGCCGGAGAAACCGATGTTGGCATAGAATCTCATTTCCCGATTACGGTACATGTTGAAGACTCCTGACTTCAATACATATTCGGAGAAGGTCTCATCCTCGGTGCTGAAATTTGTATTATCATATGTTCCGTCTTCTTTGTATGGCTTTGCATCTTCGGGATAGTTGTCTGTTCCGTCATTCATATAGAACATGTTGACCATCTTTTGTGTTACGCCCATCCCATTGTATCCGTCCATCGAATGTGGAAAAGATTCTCTAATGCATAGATTACCGGTCGTTCTTCCCCATATGAACTCCTTGTTTTTTCTGCCATCTGTTTCGCCATTGAACATATAGCTGTAAGATTTAAGCGGGTCAATACCGCCTACTCCGTTGGGAAACGCCTGATTCTCGTTGGTTGGAGGTACAAAAGAGTCTTTATCTGCAGGGACAGTATGCAGTTCATAACGCCCCATGTCTATGACTCTTTCGCAAGCTGCTGCGGCTACCGCCCATTTACGGTCGTCGTATTGTTGGGAAATGTAGAACACTCCATCACTGCTCCGTTTCCAGTTCCCGAAGTATGTTTGTCCGCGGCCATTGTATAGTGGACTGGCTTGTATTAGCCTTAGCCTTGCAATCAGTGCATAAGCCGCTCCCTTGGTGGGGCGGCCGAAGCTGCTGTTCGGCTGAGTTTCGGTAGATATTGTGCCGCCAACTCAAATTGTTCGCAAGCATAGTCTACTGATTCGTCATACGTCGCACGTACGTTTGCATAGGCTTCCGGCTGCTCGTTGGAGGGATATACCTGATCTCCTACAAGGATGACAGGACCGAAATCCATGATGAGATGGTAGTATGCGTAGGCTCTCATAAAATAGGTGTATGCCAGATGTCCGGTTTTTCCAGATTGCTCATATCGGTCACTTCATCCATACGTGAGAGGATAATGTTTGCCTTACGGATGATTTTGTACATCGTGTCCCATTGATAAATAGATTTTTTCTTTTTAGCATCTTTATTGGTGATGTTTTCTTCGTTAATGGCTCCCGTGACGTATGCCATACCAGTATAGGTTTCTGCATTAAAAGTTTCAAAAGCCTCATCGGTAGCTAACGGTCCTGCTGTCGCCGGACTATTGAGAAAGTCTCCTTCATCGGGAAACATGGATGCTACGTTCCACATATATCTTTCCAAGTATTCTTTACGGGAGAAGATGGAGTCATATTTCATTGTATCGTCAAACCACTTGTCTACATCCAGATAATTACAGGAAGAGATAGAAAAGACGGACAACAATAGAATTGAATGCAATATTAGTTTTCTCATATAAT